>Ga0316604_10000582_pt1 | contig 41821 bp, 38 predicted proteins | sample OWC_soil_day20_C_FD_207650 | JGI IMG/M metagenome (GOLD analysis project Ga0316604, IMG submission 207650) | Wetland soil microbial communities from Old Woman Creek delta, Ohio, United States - OWC_soil_day20_CT | ecosystem: Environmental > Terrestrial > Soil > Wetlands | place: USA: Ohio...
TTTTCCGGAGCCGGTCACCGAAGTAACCTCCGTTTACCTCGAGCCGGCTAGATTTGACTTACAGGAATTTCCCAAGATGAAATCCGATATCCATCCCGACTACCAAGAAGTCGAAGTCACCTGCTCGTGTGGCAGCGTGTTCAAAACCCAGTCAACGATGAAGAAGGCGCTGCACGTTGAAGTGTGCTCGGCTTGCCACCCGTTCTATACCGGCAAGCAGAAGATCATCGACACGGCAGGTCGAGTTGAGAAGTTCAACCGCAAATACGGCGCCATGCACAAGCCCGCCTGATTCAGACATCGAGTTCACGCGGACTCAGCAAAAAGGCAGCCGCACGGCTGCCTTTTTTATTGAGTCCCCCGGCAACCCATCGCCCCGGCGACCTAGCGACCGAGCCACTGGCCATGCCCTTTCTCCCGGAACATCCTCGCTTCAAGGGAATCACCCTGCCCCCCAGCGGCTGGGTGCTGGCGCTCTTGCTGGCCGCCTATATTTTCATCGGGCTGATCGGTCATGACCCGTGGAAGCACGACGATGCGATTTCGATCGGCATCGCCTACGACATCTTCAGCAACGGCGACTGGCTGACGCCGGAGCTCGCCGGACAAGCACATCCGCACGCGCCGTTCTACTACTGGACTGCGGCGCTCACCACCCACTTCTTTTCCTGGCTGCTGCCGGTACACGACGCCGCGCGCCTGGCCAGCGGGCTCTACACGCTGCTGGCGCTCGAGTTCATCCTGCTCGCCGCGCGCGAACTGCATGGCCGCGAGCACGCCGCCGCAGCGCCGCTGATCCTGGCCGGCAGCATCGGCTTCCTGTTTCACGCGCACGAAGCGCAGCCGATGCTCGCGGCGCTGACCGCGCACACCGCCGCTTACTGGGCGCTCGCGCTGCTGCCGCGCCGTCCGCGCCTGGCGACGATCGTTTTTGGCGCCGCGCTGGCGCTCGGCTTTCTCGCCAACGGGCTGCTGCCGGTACTGACGCTGCTGCCGCTCACCGCTTTCACCCTGTGGCAATCGGCGAACAGGAAAACGAGCGCGCTGCTGCTGCTCGCCGCGCTGACCCTGTCGCTGGCGCTGTGCGCCGCTTGGTTGCTGCCGCTGCAGATCACTGCACCGGATTATCTGGCGAGCTTTCTGCAGGGCGAGCTCGCTTCGCTCGCCAGGCCCGTGCCGATCGCGTCCAATATCGGGCGCTACCTCAACCTATTGCTGTGGTACGCCTGGCCGGCGTTGCCGTTGGCGGCCTGGGCGCTGTGGGCCAAACGCCGCGCGCTCGCCAGCAAGCCGCTGGCGCTGCCGATCGCGACCTTCGTCGCGGTGCTGCTGATGCTGGGCGCCCGCGTCGAGGTGAGCAGCGCGGTGACGCTGCTGCTGCTGCCGCCGCTGGTGCTGCTCGCGGTCCCCGGCGTCGCCAGCCTGCGGCGCGGCGCGGCAAACGCCTTCGACTGGTTCGGCATGATGACCTTTACGCTGTTCGCGGTCGTCGTCTGGATCGCCTGGAGCGCGATGGCCTTCGGCTGGCCCGAGCGCCTGGCGCGTCAGGTGGTTCGCCTGGAACCCGGATTCGTCGGCCAGTTCGACCCGGTCGCCTTCGTCTTCGCTCTGCTGGTGACGATCGTCTGGTTCTGGCTGATCGTCACCAGCCCGCGCTCGCCGATGCGCGGCATCATGCACTGGATGGCCGGACTGACGCTGTTCTGGCTGCTCATCGCCACGCTCTGGATGCCGTGGATCGATTACGGCAAGACCTACCGCCCGCTCTCATCGTCGCTCGCCAACACACTCCCGGCACGCGGCAACTGCGTCGCCAACAGCAATCTGACCGACTCGATTCTCGCCTCGCTCGACTATTTCAATGGAATCCGCACCGTCGAGCACGGCAGCGCTGCCGGCAAGTCCTGCGACTGGCTGCTGGCACAGGGCGAGCCGCCGCCCGAGACCGCCATCGGCTGGCACAAGGTTTGGGAGGGGCGGCGGCCGAGCGACCGCCGCGACAGCGAAAAGCTAGTTCTCTATCGGCGCGACGGCGGATCGACCGCGCCGGCCAAAAAGCTCAAGAACGGCGCGCCGCGCCGCTGACAGCAATCAGCCTAGAAACCGCAGAACCACAACGACACAACGGACACAACGGACACAACGAAAATCCTCGGTTTTTGAAGGCATCTGTGACTCACCTTCTGGGTGATTCATCAATGCGTTGCAAGTTGTTGTCTTTTCTTCGTGATCGTTGCGTTCGTTGTGGTTAACTGAGCTTTTAAGGATCACATCCTGATGAAGTGCTCGCGGTAATACTTGAGCTCCTCGATCGACTCGCGGATGTCGGCCAGCGCGGTGTGCTCGGATTTCTTGACGAAACCCTTGGCCAGCTCAGGCTTCCAGCGCCGACACAATTCCTTGAGCGTGCTCACGTCGAGGTTGCGATAGTGGAACCAGGCTTCGAGTTGCGGCATGTAGCGCGCCATGAAGCGCCGATCCTGTCCGATCGAATTGCCGCACATTGGACTCGCTCCGGTCGGCACATACTGCTGCATGAACGCCAGCGCCGCCGCCTCGACCGCCGCCTCGTCGAGCGTTGAGGCCTGGACCTTGGCAATCAGCCCGGAGCGGCCGTGCGTCGTCTTGTTCCAGTCATCCATCGCGTCGAGCTGGGCTGCCGACTGACGAACGACCCACACCGGCGATTCGGCGACCGTCAGCAAATTGACGTCGGTGACGATCATCGCCAGTTCGATGATTCGCTCGCGCTCGGGATCAAGGCCGGTCATTTCCATGTCCAGCCAGATGAGGTGATTTGCGTCCTGTGCCATATAATCCGTCCGAGCTCTTAAACCGACATTTTCGCACAAGCAATGACCAATACTTTCTCCCTTGCCTTTCTTCTCGCGCTCGCGCTGATGGTGCTGATCCGCCGCAAGCTCGCCGATCGCCAAATTGCGCACGTACTCGCCCATCGCGCCGCAGTTCCCGAGCAATTTGCCGACCGCCTCGAATTGTCGGCGCATCAGAAAGCCGCCGACTACACGGTAGAACAGACCCGCTTCGGCCGCATCGCGCTGGCTTTCGAAGTGGTACTGCTGCTCTGCCTGACCTTCGGCGGCGGGCTGCAGTTTCTGCACGAGACGCTGAGCGCCCGGCTCGACGGCCTGGCCTACGGCGTGGCGATGATCTTCAGCGTGATGCTCATCTCCGCCCTGATCGATCTGCCGCTGTCCTTATACAAACAGTTCGTGATCGAAGCGAAGTACGGCTTCAATCGCATGACGATCAGGCTGTTCGTCGTCGACCTCGTCAAGCAGACCGCGCTCGGCGTCGTCATCGGCGCGCCGGTACTGCTCGCCGTGCTGTGGCTGATGGCGCAGATGGGAAACCTCTGGTGGCTCTACGTCTGGCTGTTCTGGTGCGCCTTCAACCTGCTGATCCTGTTCATCTACCCGACCTGGATCGCACCGCTCTTCAACAAGTTCTCGCCGCTCGACGATGCGCCGCTCAAGGCGCGCATCGAAAGCCTGCTCGGGCGCTGCGGCTTCGCCGTCGGCGGCCTCTTCGTAATGGACGGATCGAAGCGCTCGAATCACGGCAACGCCTATTTCACCGGCTTCGGCAAAACCAAGCGCATCGTCTTTTTTGACACGCTGCTCTCGCGCCTGCAGCCGGCCGAGATCGAAGCGGTGCTGGCGCACGAGCTCGGTCACTTCAAACACCACCACGTGATCAAGCGAATCGCCCTGCTCTTCGCGCTGTCGCTTATCTTCCTCGCCGCACTCGGCTATCTGCAGGGCGCGCCGTGGTTTTTCACCGGACTCGGCGTAGAGGCGCAGAACACCGCGCTGTCCTTGATCCTGTTCTTCCTGGTGGTGCCGGTATTTACTTTTCTGGCCACCCCGCTGTCGAGCCAGCTCTCGCGCCGCCACGAGTTCGAAGCCGACCGCTACGCCGCCGAGCACGCCAGCGCTGACGAGCTCATCAAGGCGCTGGTCAAGCTCTACGAGGACAACGCCGCGACGCTGACCCCCGACCCGCTGCACTCGCTGTTCTACGACTCGCACCCGCCCGCCGCGCTGCGCATCGCACGCCTCTCAGGACTCTGACCATGCAAAGATCACCGATTTGAAACTCGAAGGCACCATCGTCGCCGCGCATGGCCGGCAATATCGGGTCGAACTCGCAAGCGGAGAGATGCTGCTCTGTTTTCCACGCGGCAAGAAAAGCGAGCTGGCCTGCGGCGACCGGGTCAGCATAGCACGCAGCGGCGACGGCCAGGGCGTCGTCGATAATGTCGCGCCGCGTAGCACACTGCTCTACCGCTCCAACCAGTTCAAACAAAAGCTGATCGCCGCCAACGTCACGCAGATCATCGTCGTCGTCGCCACCGAGCCTTCGTTCTCGGACGAATTGATCACGCGCTGCATCGTCGCCGCTGAAAGTCAGGACATCGGCGCGCTGATCGTTCTCAACAAGTGCGATCTCGCCGACCGCGTGGCCTCGGCGATCCCGATGCTGTCGCCTTTCGAAAAGCTCGGCTACCCGCTGCTCAGGCTTTCGGCGCACGAAGACGCGCAGGCGCTGCGCCCCTATCTATCCGGGCACACCAGCGTTCTCGTCGGCCAATCCGGGATGGGCAAGTCGACGCTGACCAACGCGCTGATCCCCGACGCCAAGGCGCCGACGCGCGAGATTTCCGACGCGCTCGACTCGGGCAAACACACCACGACCCACGCCACGCTCTACCGGCTCGACGGCAGCTCGACGCTGATCGACTCGCCGGGACTGCAGGAGTTTGGCCTGCGTCACCTGTCGCCGGGCGAGATCGAGCACGGCTTCCTCGAATTCAGGCCGCTGCTCGGCCAATGCCGCTTCCGCAACTGCCGCCACGACCGCGAGCCTGATTGCGCGATCCATTCGGCGCTCAAGGCGGGCGCAATCGACGCGCGCCGCTTCGCCGCGTTCCGTTCGTTGTGCGCCGAAGTCGAGAGCTGAAGGGCCGGCCTAACGCTGCGGCTTGGCCGGCGGCGGTTCGATCTGGCTGACGCAGCGCTGCAGCGTCGCCGCTTGCTGCTCGGGTGTTTTGCCGACCAGCTCGCAGTCCTGAGGCTGCGCTTTGGCCTGTTTCGCCTTGGGCGAAACGGGCGTTTTCGATGCCGCTTTCGGCTTCGACTCGCCGTCCGCCGGCGCCGCAACGCTTTCCGCCTTGCTCGCCCTGTCGTTCACCTTTTCGCTCGCGGCAGTCGAACTGGCGATCGAATACCCCTTGAGGATCTTGAACTGTTTGGCGAGCGTCGCGTTTTGCGCCTGCATTTCGTCAAGCGCCATGCTCTTGTTCTTTATTGCGTCTTTGAGCGTCAGCACTTCAGCGTCCCAGGCCGCGCGTTGTTGATAATGCAGCCAAGCACCGGCGGCGATGACCGTCAGCAGAACCCCGAGCAGCGCTGCCAGGATGACGACCATCGTGAGTTTCGGCTGGCTCGCCGGAACGACGGCTGGAACGACCTCGACCTCTTCGCTTTGCAGGTTCACGGCATACTCCTCTGGCTATTGCTGCGGCACACTGACGCCTGAAGACTCACTCTGATACATCTGTAACGTATGCCTGAAGCAATACTTTAGCAATCCTGCGCGAAAGTCACGACGCACCGCCCACTCGCTAATTCGCGTCAGACCGTCGTTTTGACCACACGCTTGCGCGCCGGTTTGCGCTCAGGCGTCCTGGCCGCCGCCTGGGCAGAAGTCAAGCCGTCAACGACGGCAGTCAACTCGACGACGCGCTTGGCCAGCTTGTCGATCTCCTTTTTGCTCGGCACGCCAAGACGCCCCAACGCGCGCGCGACGCGGTCCTCGAAGACCTGCTCCAGGCGATCCCAAGTGCCGGCCGCCTTGCTGGTCAGCGCGGCGACCTTCTCATCGCTGATTTGACGCGTACGCGCCTGAATCGTCTCACCTTCCTTGACCAGCGAATTGAATACCTTGCTGCCCTCCTGCTGGGCCTTGGCGAAAGCGCCGAGCCCAGCCAGCCATATCTGCTGAGCCGAATCCCTGACGGTGAGTGCGAGTTGATTTTCGGTCAAATTACCCGCCAGTGCCTTGAGCTTTTTTCCCATCTCGATCTCCTTGTCGATGACCACCAAAAGGACGTCAAGCATTGCTACGCTCGATTCCTGATGTCATTGTAGAGCCAATAAGGGTGAGGCGACGCAATAAGCCAACGACGATCCGCAAGCTTGCGAAGCCTTCGCCCGAATGATGCGCGGCATGTCTTTCCGAACTCGTGGTAAGCTCGCAAACCTGCGGCCCCAATCAATCACAACCGTTTCATTCTGACCATGAACACGCCCACCGAAAATCCCGTACAAAACGCGCGCGCACTGCTCAAGACATTGCAGGAAAGTTTTTCGGTTTTCCGCGACTACTCGCCGCTGGCGATCGGCATCGACAAGCAGTTGCTGGCACGACGCAGCGATATCGATCGCAAAACGCTGCGCATCGCGCTGGGCATGCACACCCACTCGCTGCGCTATCTCAAGACCATGGAGAAAGCGACGCACCGCCTTGACCTCGATGGGCAAACCGGCGAGGAAGTGACGCCGGACCACCGCAACCATGCCAGCGAAGTTCTGCGCGAGCGCTTCAAGAAGGACGCCGAGCGACGCCGCGCCCAGCGCGAGGCCGAGGCGGCAGCACGCCAAGCCGAGGCGGCCGAACGTCAGCGCAGCGAGAAGCTCAACCAGCTGATGGCAAAATTCGGCAAGGCAAAGTAGCCGCACCGGCTCTGGCGGCCTGAAACAAGCTCACGGCTGGCTGCGCTCTGGCGTATTGGCGGCTTTCTCGTCTTCGCGCATCTTGCGCTGGTAGAAGCGCGAAAACCAGACCGCCATGCCGACGATGAAGACGATGACGAACAGGCTAAAGAGCCCCATGCCGCTGGTGAGCAATAGTTCCCAAGCCATGACTTACCTCCCCTGTGGATACGAATCGACGCCAGTCTTCGCTGCGCCCGGCAAATGCAACGAAGCGTTCTTCTCGACCGCCCAGTTGCCGGTCAAACGCCATTGCTTCTGATCGTCTTCGAGCGCGACATGCCAGCGCCCGGCAAGCGGCGCAGCCAGCTTACCGGTGTAACTGCCGCCGCCGTCGGCACGCAGCAGAGCACGCTGATCGACACCGCCGCGCGTCGGATGAACCAGGCGCAAGGTGAGCGCGTCAGGCAGCGCGACATCGGGCCTGGCGCTAAGCAGAACCCGCAGTTGCACGCCGTCGCTGCCCTGCATCACTTCGGCCTGCAAGCCCAGGCCGCGGGCCTTCTGGTCGCGCTCGCCAAGCTTGTTCACGGCCAAGCCCTGCTTGTAGTAGTCGTCATCGACCAGGCCATCGTTGCTGGTCACCGCCAGATAGGCAGTAAACAAGCCGGCGACGACTGCGATGAACGGACCGGCCATCAGCATCCAGGGCCAGCGATGGCGATACCACGGTTGGATCTTGTCGCACAGAGGGGTCGTCATGGCATGAAGAAGGTCGTTTTTTCGCGCACCGCGATCGGGTCGTGATTGAGCGCGCGAATGTCAAAGAAGATCTTGTGCGACCCGCTGCTGGCGGCGCCGTCATCGACCGCGGCGACGACCAGGAATTTCTTGTTGGTCGCCGCCGGCACCTCGACGATTCGCTCGCCTTCGATTTCGATGCCGTCGACGCCGGACACGCCAATCGCGTAGCGGTGCATCGTATTGTCGGTATTCATGACGTGCAGCGTGAAGACGTTCTCGATTCGCCCATCGTCGGCTTCGCGATAAAGCGTCCCTCGATCGCGCAGCACATCGACCTTGAGCGGTATCCGGGTACTCAGGCTCCACCCCGTGGCGGCGATGATCAGGAAGAGGATGGCGGCGTAGAGGATGGTGCGCGGACGCAGCAGATGGCCCAGGATGTCGCGCGGCGCGTAGTGTTTGGCCAGCGCATTCTCGGTCGAGTAACGCACCAGTCCGCGCGGCGAACCGACCTTGTCCATCACCGTATCGCAGGCGTCGATGCACGCGGCGCAGGCGATGCACTCGTACTGCAGGCCGTCGCGAATGTCGATCCCGGTCGGACAGACCTGGACGCAGATGCCGCAATCGACGCAATCGCCGAGCGACGGTGACTGGACATCGGCGCCTTTCTTGCGCTGTCCGCGCGGTTCGCCGCGCGCCGCGTCGTAAGTGATGATCAGCGTGTCGGGATCGAACATCACGCCCTGGAAGCGCGCGTAGGGGCACATGTACTTGCACACCTGCTCGCGCATGAAGCCGGCCATCATGTAGAGAAAGCCCGAATAGAACAGAATCCAGAAAATTTCCCAGGAACCGAGCGCCGTCGCAGCAGCGGAGGCGATCAGTTCCTTGATCGGCGTGAAGTAGCCGACGAAGGTGATTCCGGTCCACAGCGCGACGATCAGCCAGAGCAAATGCTTGGCCAGCTTGAGGCGCAGCTTGCGCGAATTCATCGGCTGCGCGTCGAGCTTCATTCGCGCCGGGCGCTCGCCCTCGATCTTGCGCTCGATCCACATGAAGATCTGCGTATAGACCGTCTGCGGGCAAGCGTAGCCGCAGAAGAGGCGGCCGCCGACCGCCGTCACCAGGAACAGCGCGTAGGCCGAAATGACCAGCAGCACCGCCAGATAGATCGCGTCCTGAGGCCAGAAGACCATTCCCAGGATATAAAATTTGCGCTCGACGAGATGAAAGAGAACGGCCTGGCGCCCGCCCCAATCGACCCAGCACAGGCCGTAGAACAAGAGCTGAGTAAAAAAGACCATGGCCCAGCGCCAGTTGTCGAAAACGCCCTTGACGCTGCGCGCGTAGATCGTCTGGTGCTTCTCGAACAGCCCGTCGGTATTGATCACTACCGGCTTGAGCGAATCTTTGACTGCCTTAGTCATGACCTGCGCCTCAAGGGATTTCAGAATCACACACTACGCTAAGACCGATCGCCAGAGCGCACCGAACGGTGCAACGAATCAGCTCTGCCGACCAAGACAGGGCGACTCGCGTCGCCCCGGGGCTAGCAAAAATCACTTCTTTTCGCCGCCGCCGCTGATGTTGAGCACGTAGGCGGCAAGCAGATGGATCTTGGCTTCGCCCAGGAAGTCCTTCCACGCCGGCATCTGATTGGCGCGTCCCTGGGTGATGGTCTCGACGATTTTGGCCTCGGAACTGCCGTAGAGCCAGACCTTGTCGGTCAGGTTGGGCGCGCCGAGCGCCTGCATTCCCTTGCCGTCCTGACCGTGACAGGCGAAGCAGACGGTATCGAACTTGGCCTTGCCCTTGGTCGCCAGCGCACTGTCGTGCTTGAGGCCGGACAGCGAGCGCACGTAGTTGGCAACTTCCTTGGCGCCGGCTTCGCCGCCGATGGCGTCAGGGTTGCCACCATAGGGCGGCATCATTCCGGCGCGACCATTGCTGATCGTCTCGACGATGGCTTCGGGCGTTCCGCCCCACTGCCAGTCCTTGTCGGTGAGATTCGGAAACCCCTTGTCCCGCGAGCCCTGCGCCGTCGCCCCATGACACTGCATGCAATAGGTCTGGAACAGGCGGCCGCCCATCTCCATGGCATCGCGGTCAGCGGCGACAGCTACCAGGTCCATCTTCAAATACTTGTCGAAAAGCGGCTTGACCTGGGCATCGACGGCTTCGACTTCCTTCTTATGCTCGCCGACCGAAGTCCACCCGAAGACGCCCGGGAAACTGCCAAAGGTCGGGTACAAGACGCCGTAGACCAGCGCAAAAACGACGGTCAGGTAAAAGAGCCAGCTCCACCATTTGGGCAGTGGATTGTTGTACTCCTCAAGCGTCTCGTCCCACACATGGCCGGTGGTGTCGGTCGTTTCAGCGCCGCCCGGGTGATGGATGCTCTGCGACCAGAGGAAGACGCCGCAGGCCACGATGCTCACCAGCACGATCAGGATGACGTACCAGTTCCAGAACTCATTGACAAAATCGCTCATGATCATTTCCTTTGTTCGTTGCGCGGCAGGCCGAGTTCGGCTCGATCTGCTGCCTCGTCTGAGAACGGCAGGTTGGCGGCTTCTTCGAAGCGTTTCTGGTTGCCTTTCAGGCCATAAGCCCACCACACGATGCCGAGAAAGGTGAGCAGTGAGACGACCGTCATGATGGATCGCAGATCGTTGATGTCCATGGCTTTACCTGGCGCCCTTGAGTTCGATCCCCATCCCCTGCAGATAGGCGATCACCACGTCAAGCTCGGTCTTGCCTTCGAGCTGCTTGGCGGAATCGCTGATCTCGGCGTCGCTGTACGGCACGCCGACGCTGCGCAGCGCGCTCATCTTGGCGGCGATCGTCGATCCGTCGACCGGCGTCTTGGCGAGGAAGGCATAAGCCGGCATATTGGACTCGGGAACGACGTCGCGCGGATTGTTGAGGTGGGCGCGATGCCACTCGTCAGAATAGCGACCGCCGACCCGATGCAGATCAGGGCCGGTGCGCTTCGAACCCCACTGGAACGGATGGTCGTAGACGAACTCGCCAGCGACCGAGTAGTGGCCGTAACGCTCGGTCTCGGCACGGAACGGGCGAATCATCTGCGAGTGGCAGTTGTAGCAGCCTTCGCGCAGATAGATGTCGCGTCCGGCCAGGCGCACTGCGTCGTAGGGCTTGAGGCCTTCAACCGGAGTGGTCGTCGATTTCTGGAAAAACTGCGGAACGATCTCGAGCAGTCCGCCGACGCTGATGACCAGCACGATCAGCACCATCAGCAGGCCGACGTTACGTTCTATCGATTCATGCGTAAGTTTCATTTTGTCGAAGCCTCCCTGTTAAGCGTGTTGGCCGGCCGCAACCAGCACCGGCGCATCGGCCGTGTTGCCGCCGACCATCGTCTTGGCCATGTTGTAGGCCATGATCAGCATGCCGCACAGGAACAGCAGGCCGCCGACCAGACGGATCGCGTAGAACGGATAGGTGACCTTGACCGACTCGACGAAGCTGTAGGCGAGCGTTCCGTCGGCGTTGCCCGAGCGCCACATCAAGCCCTGCATGACGCCGGAAATCCACATCGAAGCGATGTAGAGAACGATGCCGATGGTCGCTACCCAGAAGTGCACGGTCATCAGCTTGACGCTGTGCATCTGCGGCTTGCCGAAGAGGCGCGGCAGCAGGTAGTACATCGAACCGATGGTGACCATCGCCACCCAGCCGAGCGCGCCCGAGTGCACGTGGCCGACGGTCCAGTCGGTGTAGTGCGACAGCGCATTGACCGTCTTGATCGACATCATCGGACCTTCGAAGGTCGACATGCCGTAGAACGACAGAGAGGTGATCAGGAACTTGAGGATCGGGTCGTCGCGCAGCTTATGCCAGGCACCCGACAGCGTCATGATGCCGTTGATCATTCCGCCCCACGACGGCGCCAGCAGGATCAGCGAGAAGATCATGCCGACCGATTGCGTCCAGTCGGGCAGCGCGGTGTAGTGCAGGTGGTGCGGGCCGGCCCACATATAGGTGAAGATCAGCGCCCAGAAGTGCACCACCGACAGCCGGTACGAATAGACCGGGCGTCCGGCCTGCTTGGGGACGAAGTAGTACATGATGCCGAGAAAGCCGGCGGTCAGGAAGAAGCCGACCGCGTTGTGGCCGTACCACCACTGGATCATCGCGTCCTGGACACCGGCGTACGCCGAGTATGACTTGGGCGTCAGGATGCCGGCGGCGAGCACCGGAACCGCCGCGCTATTGACCAGGTGCAGCACCGCGACGGTCAGAATCATGGCACCGAAGAACCAGTTGGCGACGTAGATATGACTGACCGTGCGCTTGGCGATGGTACCGAAGAAAACGACGGCGTAGGAAACCCAGACGACGGTGATCAGGATGTCGATCGGCCACTCGAGCTCGGCGTACTCCTTGCCTTGGGTAAAGCCCAGCGGCAAGGATATCGCCGCCAACAGAATCACCAGTTGCCAGCCCCAGAAGGTGAAGGCGGCGAGCCCTCCGGCAAACAGACGCGCGTGGCAGGTGCGTTGAACGACGTAATACGAGGTGGCGAACAGCGCGCAACCGCCGAAGGCGAAAATCACCGCGTTGGTATGCAGCGGACGCAGACGGCCGTAGGTCAGCCACGGTCCGAAATTGAGTTCGGGCCAGACCAGCTGGGAGGCGATGATCACGCCGACCAGCATCCCGACGATGCCCCAGATCACGGTCATCACGGCAAATTGCCGCACAACCTTGTAGTTATACGTTGACTGAGTTTCCGACATGGACCCACCTCATTTTTAGAAATAAAACGGATTCGCCGCCCTCGAATACCCCTATCGACAGCATTGCATTAAACGAATTGCATTCTAACCAATCGCCAGCAAATTTGATATAAGTCAACTCGAAAAGCCGCCGCGATCAAAACGAGACAACAAAAAAGCAACGCCAACCGGTTTACTCATTCGCCGCGGCGCTGCCGCGACGTCCATCCTGCGGCTTCGCTGCGGTCATCTCGCCACCCGCCTGATCGTCGTCCATCAGGATTCGATAGCCCGGCCCCTCCAGATCGTCGAACTGGCCGTTGCGCAGCGACCACCAGAAAACGACGCCGATCAGAAAGACCAGGATCACCGAAAGCGGAATCAGCAGATACATGATTTCCATCAGTTCGCCCTCTGCAGACGCAATGAATTGAGCACGACCAGCAACGAACTGCCGGACATCCCGATGCCGGCCATCCACGGCGTGATCCAACCGCCCATCGCCAGAGGCAGCGCGACGAGGTTGTAGGCAAAGGCCCACAACAGATTCTGCCGGATGATGGTCAGTGCGCGGCGCGCGACCAAGAATCCGCGAGTCAGGTGTTCGAGGTTTTCCGACAACAGGACGAGGTCGGCCTGCGTTCGCGCCAGCTGCGAACCGCCGCCCATGGCCACCGAAACCTGCGCTTGAGCCAAGACCGGCGCGTCATTGACACCGTCGCCGATCATCGCGACGATCGCCCCACCAGCCTGCAGGCGGCTCACATAGTCGTGCTTGCCCTGCGGCGAGACGGCGGCGTGCACCTCGTCGATACCCAGCGCCTGCGCGACCTTCAAGGCGACCGGCGGGCAATCGCCGGAAAGCAGCGCCACCTGCCGCCCGGTGGCGCGCAGCGCGGCGATCGTCGCAGCCGCTTCCGGTCGCACCTCGTCGCCCAGGCGAAAGAGCGCGAGCCAGCCCGCTTCGTTACCCAGCGCGATCACGGTGTCGCTGCACGCCGCGAAAGTGCGCGCCGCTTCGGGCAGCGGCTGGCCGTGCAGCGCCGCCACATACTCCAGCCGCCCGACGCGCAGCGCCCGCCCGTGGTCGAGTGCGCTCATGCCGCTGCCCGACTCGTTGGCAATCGCGGTCAGCGGCGGCAGATCGTCGCTCGCCGCCGCGCGCAGCGCGGCGCCGATTGGATGCTCGGACGAATGCTCGATCGCCGCCGCCAGCGCCAGCGACGACGACGAATCGAGCTCGCCAAGCGGCAACACTTCGAGCAGCGTCATTTGTCCGCGCGTCAGCGTCCCGGTCTTGTCGAAAACGAAGTGGGTGGCGCGCGCCAACGTTTCGATCGCGTGGCCGTGCGTCACCAGCAGCCCGGCGCGCGCCATCGCGCCGCTGGCCACGCTCAAGGCCACCGGGGTCGCCAGCGACAAGGCGCAGGGACAGGTCACGACCAGCACCGAGACGGTAATCCACAGCGCCTTGCTCGGGTCGATCAGGCACCAGGCGATCGCCACCGCGGCGGCGATCGCCAGCAGCGCGACGATGAAGCGCCCGGCGATGCGATCCGCGAGCTCGACGATCGCCGGTTTTTCCATCGCCGCGCGCTCCATCAAGCGAATGATCGCCGACAGACGCGTCGCTTCGCCGACCTGCTCGACGCGGATATACAAAGGACTGTCGACATTGACCGCGCCGCCGGTCACCATTGATCCTGGCGACTTGACGACCGGCGCGCTCTCGCCGGTGAGCAGCGACTCGTCGGCGCAACTTTTGCCTTCGAGCACCAGTCCGTCGGCCGGGATCGTCTCGCCGGCCTTGACCAGCACCACGTCGGCAGGCGTCAGGTCGGCCGCGATCACCTGTTGCGTCGCCCGATCGTGCGGATAAGCCGTAACGCGCGCCGCCAGCGCCGGCATCAGCCGCGCCAGCGCCTCGGTGACGCTCACCGCGCGCTGGCGGGCGGTCATTTCGAGGAAGCGCCCGCCGAGCAGGAAGAAAATGAACATCGTCACCGAGTCGAAATAGACTTCGCCCGAAGCCGTCAGCGTCGCCCAGACGCTCGCCGCAAAGGCGGCACCGACGCCCAGCGCAACCGGAACGTCCATCCCTGCCCGGCGTCGGCACAGGTCGCGCCAGGCGCCGCGAAAGAACGGCGCAGCCGAATAAAGCACCACCGGCAGCGTCAGCACCATGCTCGCCCAGCGCAGCAGCGCCTCGATGTCGGGCGCCATGTCGCCGTCGCCGGCCAGATAGACGGGAACCGCGTACATCATCACCTGCATCATGCCGAAACCAGCGACGAAAACGCGCCACAGCGCGCTGCGCCGTTCGCGGCGCGCCAGATCCTCGCTCTTCGCCGCGTCGTAAGGATGGGCGCGGTAACCGATTGCGGCGATCGCCGCCAGGATTTCGGAGAGCTTGATGCGCCGCTGGTCCCAGCGAACGCGTGCGCGCCGCGTCGCGAAATTGAGGTGCACGCCGGTCACCCCGGGCAGTTGCGCGACGTGTCGCTCGTTGAGCCAGATGCACGCGGCGCAGGTGATCCCTTCGATGATCAGAGAGGCTTCGCGCTCATCGTCGCCCAAATCGCGAACGAAGCTTTTCTGGAAGTCGGCGTGATCGTAGAGTGCGAGGCCCTGCAGAACCGCGGGCAGCGATTCGCGCGGCGAATCGGGCAAGGCATCGCGATGGCGGTAATAATCGGCGAGACCGTTATCGACGATCGCCTGCGTCACCGCCTGGCAGCCGATGCAGCACATCGCGCGCGGCTCGCCATCGATGCTCACCGACAAGGCCAGCCCGGCCGGAACAGGCAGGCCGCAGTGATAACAATTGTCCTGACTCATCTGCGCTCGGTTCCCGCTAGCAAAAAGCGCTGGCCCCTGCCGACGCCCCGCAACGGCGAAGAGTATAAGCCAGTTCGAGAACGTGCAGATCCTGCCGGACAAAGGATTGAGCGGGCCAGCGCCGACACGGTCAATCGCTCGCGGCATCACATCGACCGGCAAATTGGTCCTAAAAACCGTTATAATTCAGCCCTTTTCCGTTCACTCCCCGGCAGCTCATTCCAATGCTCGTTTTTCGCGGTTTCTCTCACGCAGCACCCGGCCCCACCGTGCTGACCATCGGCAACTTCGATGGCATCCATCAGGGTCATCGCGTGCTGCTCGACCGCCTCAAAACGATTGCCGCCAGAGACCATCTGCTGCCGGCGGTGCTCACCTTCGAGCCGCATCCGCGCGAGTTCTTCGCGCCTGAATCGGCACCGGCGCGTCTGTCGACGCTGCGCGAAAAGCTCGAATTGATTGCTGACGAAGGTGTCGCGGCGACCTGGGTCGGTCATTTCAATGCGCGCTTTGCCGCGCTTTCGGCCGACGAGTTCATCGAAACCATCCTGGTCGACGCGTTGCGCGTCAAACACCTGATCATCGGCGACGATTTTTGCTTCGGCGCCGACCGCCGCGGCAGCTTTGCGTTGCTCTCCGACGCAGGGAAGCGTCACGGCTTCGCGCTCGAAGCCGTCGCCAGCGTCATCGTCGATGGTCAACGCGCGTCGAGTTCGGCGGTCCGCGCCGCGCTCGCCGCCGGGCAAATGGACCTGGCCGCACGGTTGCTCGGCCGCCCCTACGCGATCGACGGTCGCGTCGTGCGCGGCGAGCAAATTGGCCGCCAGCTCGGCTTCGCCACCGCCAACATCCGCATCAAGCACGATAAGCCGCCGCTGCTCGGCGTCTTCGCCGTCGAAGTGAGCGGGCCGGGCTTGACCTCGCCGCTCAAGGGCGTCGCCAATCTGGGCTTTCACCCGAGCGTGAGCAAGGCCCGGCAAGCGCTGCTCGAAGTTCATCTCTTCGACTTTTCCGGCGATCTCTACGACACTCACCTCACCGTTCGTTTCCGGCACAAGCTGCGCGACGAAATGAAATTCCCCCACATCGACGCGCTCAAGGCACAGATTGCGCTCGACGTCGACTCCGCCAAAGACTATTTCAAGCATTGAGCAAAGACCATGGCTGACTACAAGAAAACGCTGAACCTCACCGACACCCCGTTCCCGATGCGCGGCGATCTGGCCAAACGCGAACCACAGTGGGTCGCCGCCTGGCAGGAGCAGAAGCTTTATGAGCAGATCCGCGCTGCGGCCAAGGGACGGCCGCTGTTCGTACTGCACGATGGCCCGCCCTACGCCAACGGCGACATCCACATCGGCCACGCGGTCAACAAGATCCTCAAGGACATCATCATCCGCTCGAAGACGCTGGCCGGTTTCGATGCGCCTTACGTCCCGGGCTGGGACTGCCACGGCCTGCCGATCGAGCACCAGATCGAAAAACTGCACGGCAAGCACATCGCCGGCGACAAGGTGCGCAAGCTATGCCGCGACTTCGCCGGCGAGCAGGTCGAACGGCAGAAGAAGGACTTCATCCGCCTGGGCGTTCTCGGCGAATGGGGCAATCCCTACCTGACGATGGCGTTCAAGACGGAGGCCGACGAGATCCGTTCGCTCGGCAAGATTCTGGAAAAAGGCTATCTCTACCAAGGCTTGAAGCCGGTCAACTGGTGCCTCGATTGCGGTTCGGCATTGGCCGAGGCCGAAGTCGAATACGAGGACAAGAACTCGCCGGCGATCGACGTCGCTTTCGAGGTTCATCCCAACCACGCCGAGAAGGTCGCCAAGATCTTCGGCCTCACCCATCTGCGCGGCCCGGCGTTCGCCGTGATCTGGACGACGACGCCGTGGACGCTGCCGGCCAACGAGGCGGTGAGCATTCACCCGGACTACGACTACGAGCTGATCGACACGCCCAAGGGCGCACTGATCCTGGTTCGCGAACTCGCCGCTGATTGCCTGGCGCGTTACGGCTTCGCCGCCGCCGACTGCCAGCTGATCGGCTCGACCAAGGGCGCGGCGCTCGACCTCGTCCTACTCAAGCACCCGTTCCAGGATCGCGACGTGTCGCTGATCTGCGGCCGTCACGTCACGCTCGAAGCCGGTACGGGACTGGTGCATACCGCGCCGGCGCACGGCGCCGACGACTACCAGATCGGCCGCGTCTATGGACTGCCGGTCAACAATCCGGTAGGCGACGACGGGCGTTTCCTCGCCAACACGCCGCCGCTGTCGGTCAGCGAACTCGCCGGCAAGACCGTCTGGGAAGCCAATCCGCTGGTGCTTAAGGAACTCGAGGCCAAGGGACGGCTGCTCAAGCACGAGCGCATCACGCACAGCTATCCGCACTGCTGGCGGCACAAGACGCCGATCATCTTCCGCGCCACCACGCAGTGGTTCATCGGCATGGATCATCAGGACAAGGACGGGGCCGCGACTCTGCGCCGCATCGCCGAACGCGCGGTCGATGAGACGCAGTTCTTCCCGGCCTGGGGCCGCGCGCGACTCGAAGCGATGATGAAGACTCGTCCCGACTGGTGCGTTTCGCGCCAGCGCAACTGGGGCGTACCGATCCCGTTTTTCCTGCATAAAGAAACCGGCGCACTGCACCCGCGCACTCAGCAGCTGATTGAGGAAGTTGCCCTGAGAGTCGAACAGGCCGGAATCGAAGCCTGGTTCTCGCTCGACGCCAGCGAACTGCTTGGTGACGATGCGGCCAACTACCGCAAGATGAGCGATACGCTCGACGTCTGGTTCGACTCCGGAGTGACCCATTCGAGCGTGCTGCGCGGCTCGCACCGCGAACAACTCGCTTACCCCGCCGACCTTTATCTTGAAGGCTCCGACCAGCATCGCGGTTGGTTTCAGAGTTCGCTGCTGACCGGCTGCGCGATCGACGGTCGCGCGCCGTTCAAGGCGCTTCTGACGCACGGCTTCGTCGTCGACGGCAAGGGCCTCAAGATGTCCAAGTCGAAGGGCAACGTGATCGCCCCGCAAAAGGTCTCCGACACGCTCGGCGCCGACATCCTGCGCCTATGGACCGCGGCCACCGACTATTCGGGCGAGCTCAACATTTCCGACGAGATCTTGAAACGCGTCGTCGAGTCCTACCGGCGCATCCGCAACACGCTGCGCTTCCTGCTCGCCAACACCTCGGACTTCGACCCGGCCAAGAACCTGTTGCCGCCCGAGCAATGGCTCGAAATCGACCACTACGCGCTGGCCATGACGCGCCAGATGCAGGCGCAGTGCGAGGCCGACTACGGCAAGTACGAGTTCCATCGCGTCGTGCAGGCGCTGCAAGCCTTTTGCTCGGAAGACTTGGGCGGTTTCTACCTCGACATCCTCAAAGACCGCCTATACACGACGGCGGCCGACTCGACCGCGCGCCGCTCGGCGCAAAGCGCGCTGTGGCACATCACGCAGACTTTCGTCAAATTGATGGCACCGATCCTCTCGTTCACCGCCGAAGAAGTCTGGCAGACGATCCAGGGCGGTGGCGAAGTTGGGTGCAACTCGATCATGCTCGAAACCTGGCAGAGCCTGCCGGAGCTCGCCGAAGAAGTGGTACTGCTCGACAAGTGGGGCAAGATCCGCAGCTACCGCGCCGAGGTGACTCGCGCGCTCGAGGAACTGCGCGTCGCCGGCAGCATCGGCTCGTCGCTGCAGGCGGCGGTGACGATCCATGCCGACGGCGAAAAATACGCGATCCTCGATTCGCTCGGCGACGACCTGCGCTTCGTGCTGATCTGCTCGCAGACGCAGCTGGTCCGCAGCGCCGAAGAGAAGCTCGAATGCGTCGCGCTACCCCACGCCAAGTGCGAACGCTGCTGGCACGTTCGCGACGACGTCGGCGCCGACCCCGAGCACCCGGAGATCTGCGGCCGCTGCGCAGCCAACCTCTACGGCGAGGGCGAAGAGCGTGCCTGCGCGTAACATCAAGTCCTGGCTGTGGCTCGCCGCAGCGCTGATTGCCGTCGACCAGATCAGCAAGTGGATCGTTCTGGGCGCGCTACGGCCGGGCGACACCCACTACGTCGCGCCGTTTTTTAACTGGGTGCTGACCTTCAACAGCGGCGCCGCGTTCAGCTTCCTGTCCGACGCCGGCGGCTGGCAGCGCTGGTTCTTCACGCTGCTCGCGCTTGGCATCTCGGCCTGGATCGTCACGCTGCTGCGCCGTCACACCAGCGAGTTCCGGCTTTCGCTGGCGCTCACGCTGGTGCTCGGCGGCGCGCTCGGCAACGTCATCGATCGATTGCGCTTCGGCGCCGTCGTCGATTTCATCCAGTGGCATGTCGCCGGCTATTACTGGCCGGCGTTCAACGTCGCCGATTCGGCGATCACGCTCGGTGCCATCTTGCTGGCCTGGGATCAATTCGCGACGAAACCGATTGGCGATTGAGTGGTCGAAGAATCCTTCGCCACGGCGATCTTGAGGTTTCAACGATGAATACAGATGCGACCCTGCCGACAGTGCGCACCGACAGCTATCTGACGCTCAATTACCGGCTCGCAGACGATGCCGGCAACGAGTACGTCAGCACCTTCGACCTGTCGCCGGCGACGCTGCAGATGGGCAGCGGCCAGCTCGCCGAACCGCTCGAAAAGCGTTTGCTCGGCCTGCCTGCTGGCCCGCGCCAAGTCATCGAGCTCGCCTGCCAAGACGCCTTCGGCGAACACAACCCGCAGCTCGTCGAGCGCATCGCGCGTAGCGCGCTACCCACCGGAATCGAGCTGCGCGAAAACTCGCTGATCGAGTTCGGCGCGCCTGACGGTGGTGGCTTTGCCGGATTCCTGCGCGAGCTTGACGACACTCACGCGCTTATCGATTTTAACCACCCGCTCGCCGGAAAATCGATCCGCTTCGAGATCGAGATCATCGGAATCATGTAAGCATGGAAATCACCCTCGCCAACCCCCGCGGCTTCTGCGCCGGCGTCGACCGCGCCATCGCCATCGTCGAACGCGCCATCGAAAAATTCGGCGCGCCGATCTACGTTCGCCATGAAGTCGTGCATAACCAGTATGTCTGCGACGACCTGCGCGCCAAGGGCGCCGTCTTCATCGACGAGCTCGCCGACGTCCCCGCCGGCGGCACCGTCATCTTCAGCGCCCACGGCGTCTCGCAAGCGGTTCGCGCGGAGGCGACGAGGCGCGGCCTCAAGGTCTTCGACGCCACCTGCCCGCTGGTCACCAAGGTGCATAGCGAGGTCGCCAAGCTGCGCCAGGCCGGCAACGAAATCATCATGATCGGCCACCGCGGCCACCCCGAGGTCGAGGGGACGATGGGGCAAAGCGCGCACGGCATGTACCTCGTCGAAACCGTCGCCGACGTCGAGCAGTTGGCGGTCAGCAACGGCGCACACCTAGCCTACGTCACGCAGACGACGCTGTCGGTCGACGACGCCGAGAAAGTCGTTGCCGCACTCAAGCAACGCTTTCCCGCGATTACCGGCCCGCGCCGCGACGACATCTGCTATGCGACCCAGAACCGCCAGGACGCCGTCAAGCAACTGGCCGCGCGAACCGACGTCGTCTTCGTCGTCGGCAGCCGGTCGAGCTCGAACTCCAACCGCCTGCGCGAAGTCGCGGAACTGCTGGGAACCCGGGCTTACCTCATCGACGACGCCGAGCAGATCGATCAATCCTGGCTCGAAGGTGCGACGCTAATCGGCGTCACCGCCGGTGCGTCGGCACCCGAAGTGCTGGTGCAAAACGTCGTCGCGCGCTTGAGCCAAGCCGGGCAGCAAACCATCACTCAGCTTCGCGGCGCCGAAGAAAACGTGACCTTCGCGCTGCCAAGGGAATTGCAGGGCTAGCTCGCTCACCTGACGCCAGGTCGTTGCAGCCGCCCCGCGCTGGCCTGCGTGCCACGGCCGTCGCCCAGCTCGAGCGCGCGGCCCCACCAACTCGCGCGATCGCTTGAACGGCTGCTGCCGCCAGCCTGACTGTCGAAGTCAATTTCGAAGACCACTTGGCTGTTCACTGCCACGCCGCCGATCTGTGCCGGGAGAAAATGCAGGGGCAGAAAAGCGGCAATCGCCGCGTCTTCAAAATCGGCGCGAGCAGTGCTGCGCTCGATTTCGGCGCGATCGAGCTCGCCACTCGCGCTGACGAACAAACGCAGCGACAACTTGCCGCCTTGCGGCGGCTCCTTTGCCGCTTCGTCGGGCGCGTCGAGTACCGGCTCGCCCAGCAGCACGGGAGGGCGAGTCAACTCCGAGCGCCGAAAATACGAAACGCTGCCGGAAACAGGAATTGGAACGGGACTATCTTCGATTTCAATTGGTATCACCGGACCGTGGCTTGGGCGCCGTATCAACTCATCGTTCAAAGGCGTCTGGCGCGCCGCCGGAGGTACTGGGTATCCAACCGGCTTCACCGGAGGACCCTGGTCCGAATCCTCGGCAATCGTCACACCCGTCTCAAGGGGATCGCCCATCGGGACCGAAACAAACTCATGCGGCGGCGCCCCCAGCAAGGTCGCGTGCAAGGCAATGCTGCCCTGCTTCCGAGCGCCCTCCGGTCGACCCGAGGTCAATCCGAGCTCAAGCAGGAAAAGGTGAAGCAAGAGCGAGGCAGCCAGTGCCCACCAGAAATCCGTCGGTAGATTCCCGTAACGATCGCGCCACACAGAAAATTCCAAATAAATTGTTCGACCGGCAACCTTTAATGCCATAGGACTATTTTAATTCTCACATCGTGGGAAGACAGCCGCAACGCCACTCATCTGGAATAATCGACCGCGCATCGTTTTCGGCTTGCACGCCCCCTCCACGAGCCTATCATCGAACCAATGACTTCGGCATAACATTTACCGGGACCACGGCGTGCAAACCATATGAAAATCGGAGAAGTGCAACGGGGCTTCACGCTAATCGAAGTGATGGTCGTCGTCGCCATCGTCGGAATTCTTGCGGCAATCGCCATCCCGTCGTACAGCGACTACGTGACCCGGTCACGAATCACTTATGCCACTTCGGGACTCGCAGCGAGACGCGTAATGATGGAACAGTACTTTCAGGACAACCATGCCTTCAGTTCGGCAGCATGCGGCAACGCCACCGGCGATATTTTCGCTTTTAGCTGCACGGCTGATGCGAACACCTACGTCCTGACAGCGACCGGCCAAGGCACGATGAACGGGTTCGTCTACACCGTGGATCAGGCCAACGCCAGAAGCACAACTGCAGTGCCTTCAGGCTGGACAGCAAACACGTTGTGCTGGGTGACCAACAAGGGAGGTGCGTGTTGAAAACTTTGCGCGGCTTCAGCCTTGTCGAACTGCTGGTCGGCATCGCGATATTCAGCATCCTGGCGGCCTTGGCTGCCCCCAGTTTTTCGACCTGGATCCTCAACGCCAAGATACGCACGACCGCCGAGTCGATACAAACCGGCCTGCAAATCGCTCGAACTGAGGCCGTCAAACGCAATACGACGGTTCGCTTCCAGCTAATCAATTCGACCGATGACTCTTGCGACTTGAGCACCAGCGGACCACACTGGGTGGTCAGTATGGACAGCGCCAAAAGCAAGTGCGGGACACCAGCCTCCGACACCGCCGCTCCGCGAATCATTCAGCTGCGCAACGGCGCCGAAGGATCGGACAGCAGAACCACCGTGCTGGCCGGCCTGTCATCGGTGGTTTTTAATGGCATGGGGCGCCTGCCTGCGACCTCGGCGCCGGTCGCCATTGACGTCAAGAATCCGACCTCCGATCTGTGCCTGCCCGGCGGCAGGGTGCGCTGCCTGCGCATAGAAGTGAAAAGTGCAGGACAGATCCGCATGTGCGACCCAGCGCTCACCACCTCAGACAGTCAGGGCTGCTCATGAAAAGTCACTCGCCCCGCCGACCTGCTCAATCCGGCATCATGTTGCTCGAAGCGATGATCGCCATCCTGATCTTCTCGCTAGGTATTCTGAGCCTGATCGCGCTGCAGGCGACCGCAATCAAGCTCACCGGCGACGCCAAGTACCGCACCGACGCGACGCTACTGGCCAACCGGTTGATTGGCCAGATGTGGGTCAGAGGTGCCGACCTGGCAGCGCTCAAAACTGATTTCGAGTCACCAGCAGGAGCCGCTTACGCAGCCTGGCTCGCCGACCCCAACAAAAACGGAGTGCAAGACAGGCTACCAGGCGTCGTTGCCGAGGGGACCGGCGTCGTCGCCACGCTGCCGCAAGTAACGGTGGACCTGATTCCCACTGGGGCGCCCACTTCGGCGCAGGTCACGATCACGCTCTTCTGGCGCACGCCTGAGATGAACGGCAACGACAGACACCGCCACATCGTCGCCACCCGTATCGCCAAAAACCTCTAGACCGCCATGAAATCACGCTTACACGCCACTGCGAAACGCCACAAGGGGTTCGGCCTGGTCGAAGTGATGGTCGCGATGATCATCGGCATGCTCGGCATCATCATCATGATGCAGGTCTTTGCCGTCGCCGAAGGTCAGAAACGATCGACGACCGGCGCCGGCGACGCGCAAAACAACGGCGCGATGGCGCTCTACACCCTGCAGCGCGACGTCCGCCAGGCCGGCTATGGTTTCAACGCACTGAAAGTGCTCGGTTGTCCGCTGACGCTGCCCGCCCCGGCCAGCCGTACACTCACATACCTGGCCCCCGCGGTAATCAACCCGCCGGTGGCCGAAGTGCCAGCTGGCGACGCCAATACCGACACGCTGTTGATCGCCTACGGCAGCAGCGAAGGCTCGCCCGAAGGCGATGCCATCACCATGGTCGCCGGCTCGCAACTGGGCGTCATGACGTCGACGAATTTCCGCAAGGACCATTGGGTAATCGCCGCGCCATCCGAAGCGACGGTCAGCTGTGCGCTGACTCTCGCCAAGGTCACCGCGGTCGCAGCCCCCAACGTCCAGGTAGACGCCAGCGGCGCCGTCGAAGGTGGATTCCTGTTCAACCTAGGGGCGGCACCGCGAATCCTGGCTTACGCCGTTCGCGCCGGCAACCTGACGGTCTGCGACTATATGGCGAGAGATTGCTCCAAGGCGACAAGCTATACGGATACGGCGATCGCCAGCAACATCGTCAGCCTGCGCGCCCAATATGGCCACGCATCGACCGCCACCAGCGGTGTCGACAGCTGGAATAAAACAACCGCCGACACGGCCTGCGGGTGGGCCAGAACCACGGCACTGCGCATCGCCGTCGTCGCCCGCAACAGCCAAGTGGAAAAAGATGAGGTCAGTGGCCCAAAATCTCCTGCATGGGAAGGTAGTCCCTCGCCGCCTGACCCGCCGGCCCCCCCCTCGGACCCGAGTGAATTGTACTTAACGGCGACAATAAACTGGAAGAACTACCGGTATACGGTTTTTCAGACGGCCATCCCGATCCGCAATCTGCCCTGGATGGAATCATGTCCCCCCTAACACAAACGCCGCTCCCGAACCGGCCATTGATCGGTTACGGCGGCCAGCGTGGCGTGGTCCTGCTGATCGCGCTGATCGTGCTGGTGGCGCTGACGCTGGCTGGTATCGCGCTCATTCGCTCGGTCGACACGACCAATCTCGTCGCCGGCAACATGTCACTGCATCAATCGGCAATCCACGCCGGAGAACGAAGTACTGAGCTGGCGATCGACTGGCTGCATGCCAACAACAGTGCAACCCTTTATGGATCGGCGGCTGGCTACAGCGCCGTTCGCCAGGACCCAGCCGTTAATGCGACCACCACCACCGTGGACTCCTGGGAAGCATTCTGGACCGCCACGCTGGCGGGCCAGGCGGTGACCGGAACGACCGATGCCGCGGGCAATACCGTCGCCTATGTCATTCATCGGCTGTGCGATGGCGCCGGTGCGCCGCAGACCGTCAACTGTTCAAGACCTCCGCCCGACCCCGAGAAGGTCGAGCACGTGGCCGGCCGAGCCAACCCGCTGGCGACCAGCAAACAGGTTTACTACCGGATCACCACGCGAATTACCGGGCCGCGCAATACCGTCGCCTACCTCCAGACCATCGTTGCCCTGTAAGTCCGCAAAAGTGTTCGCCAGGAGCTTGCCATGTCAACCGGGAAAATCGTCGCCAGATCAAATGTGAATGTCATGGCCTTGTTGCTCGCCCTGCTCGCCGGCGAGGCGATGGGCGGAACGACGCAACTCACCGACACGCCGATTTCCGGAGCCTCGTCTGTCCAGATATCGCCCAATATCCAGTTCGTTCTCGATGATTCGGCAAGCATGAACGATTCGTACCTGCCGGACTGGGCCGGGGTGGCAAATCTGCCGCTCGCCAAGAGCAAGAACGCCAGTTTCAACGGCATCGCCTACAACCCGGCGGTCTCGTACACGCCACCGAAATATTTCAACACCGACGGCAGCGCCAACACGACAACGTATCTGAGTCAGACCTCCGGCAACACCACCGCCTGGACGACTGTCAAGAACGACGGCTACGGCGTCCAGAGCACGACGACGAGCAATCTGATCGGCAACGCCTATTACTTTACGACGGTCGCCGGCGAATATTGCACCAACAGCAACCTGAAGACCTGCGTCGCCGCCAGCGCCGCAGCAGCAGATTACCCGGTCGCCGCCAAACTGCGCTGGTGCAAGACCGCTGCCGACGCGGTAGCGTCGGTACCGGCGATTGGCGCTTGCCAGGCTACTCAGATCGAACCCAACCCGGCACCGCTCGCCGCCGCGCTCAATACGCCCTTCACTTTCCCGCGCATGCCGTCGCCGCGCGTGAGCACGATCACCATCAGCGGATCGAGCAGCACATCGGTCGCCAGCATCAAGGTCAACGGCAGGGAAATCCTGTCGACCGCGATCAGCGCGACAACCCTGCCGGCAACGCTGGCCGACGCCATCATGAACAGCATCAATGCCTGCACCTTCGGTTTGACCGGGAGCTGCCAGGCCGCAGGCTACAGCGCCGAAACCACCGCTACGACGCTGACGATCAGCGCACCGGACGCCACCGGCGCACAACCCGCGATCACTCAAAGCGGCTCGATGACGGTTTCGGCGACGCCCTTCTCGCGCCCATCGAACAACCTCGCGCCGGGCGAAAACCTGCTGACCGTCATCACCGCAACGATCGCCACGGTCTATCCCAAAACGGCGAAGCGTAGCGACTGCGCCGCCGACCCGTGCACCTACGCCGAGGAGATGACCAACTATGCCAACTGGTGGGCTTATTACAGCACCCGCATGCAAGCCATGAAGACGGCGACCAGCCTGTCGTTCGAGCCGATCGGCAGCAACAAACGCATCGGCTACTCGACGATCAACAATAATGCGAAGTACGATTTCCAGAACATCGCCGCCTTTGACGGCGCGCAGAAAAAGTCCTGGTACGACAAGCTTTTCGCCGCTACGCCACAAAGCAACACCCCGTTGCGCGCCGCGCTGGCCAACATCGGCCGCCTCTACGCCGGACAACTCAACGGCAGTTCGTTCAACGGCGGCACGGTCGTCGACCCGGTCCAATACTATTGCCAGCAGAATGTAGCCATTCTATCGACCGACGGCTACTGGAACGAAGCCCAGGGCTACCAACTGGACGGAACGACCGCCGTCGGCGACCAGGACGGTCCTGGCCTTGAGATCCGGCCCCAGCTCGACGGCGGCGCTCCGCAAGCGTTGCAAGAGACGCTGCAGAACCGAAAAATCCTGACGCCGGGCGCCACCTGGCGCCAGAAAAAAGCCGAAATGGTTTTTTACCGAACCTCGTCACTGCTGACCCAGACTTATGACCAGTTGCAGTCACGCACGTCGGGAGTCGAATTCAGGGACGCCATCGTCGAATCGAGCATGTCGCAACTCGAATTCAGGACGAAGCTCGTCAAGACGGCCACCCACAAGATCGAGTCGCGAACCTCGACGCTGCAAAGGAGAAGCGGGCCGCTGCAGCGGCAGACGAAGGGGGTCGAAAGCAAGACCTTGACCAAGCAGATGTCACAAACTTCGCAGCTGCAGCGCAACATCGGACAACGCCAGAGCAAGACCTACCAACTACAGCAGCGGCTGACCCAGGTTCAGAAAAGGACCTCGAGCAATAGCGGAACGTCATGGACCAGTTGGGGCGACGTCGCCTCGTGCTCGCCGATCACCAGCGGAATCGAGCGGACGCAATGCCAGACGCTGGCGATCGGCAGCTGGAACAGCGCCTCAAGCTGCTCGGTCATTTCGGGCGAGACCATCGTCACCGACCCGGGAGGCGACGGCGAAACGACAACCTATTTCACCAAGTCAGAATGCCGGTACAACAGCCCCGATCCTGAGTGGGTCGATGTCGCCACCTGCACCGGGCCGGCAACCGCGGTTCCTCCCGCCGACTATTCGATTGAACACCCGTTCGCCTGCCGAACGACCAGCTCGGTAGTCTGGACCGATGTCAGCTCGTGCACTCGCGATCTCGACGCGGGAGTGGATTGCCGCTACGGCGAGTGGACCACAGCGGTGGTCACCCCGTCATGCTCTGCGCTCGATAAATCGCCAGGATCACCCTATACGGTCGGGGTCGCCACGTCTTGTTCGCTGGCCTGGACTGACACCTGGGTCGATTCGGGAACGTCATGCACGGCCAATGCCACAACGCAGTGCCAGTACCAGGCGGACTGGAGCGCGCCAAGCGATGTTTCCACGTGCACCCCGGTATCTGCGTCATCAGGCGCCACGCTCGTGCCTCAGGTCGCCTGCCCGATCGCTTACAGTGCATGGACAGACGCGGCAACGTGCACCGTAGACACCTCGGGGCACTGGCGAACCGACTGCAAATACAGCGACTGGAGTAGCTACGGTGCAGACGCCACCTGCCCGGGATCGGAATTGCCCCAATCGGCCGGTCCGACCAACTATACGGTGGCAACCGCCAAGCACTGCCTCGACTACTGGACCGACTATGAGATCACCGGCACCTGCACCGCAGTTACCAACGTCACCACTTGCCACGTCGAGTGGTCTGACTGGGCCAAGGCGGTTTCAACCTGCACCCCTGTCGCAGAAACTGCGACGACCGGGACCGAATGCCGCTATCGAGACTGGAGCACCTGGGGCTCTGACGCCACCTGCGCGACGGCAGAGCAATCTCCAGGTCCCGACGCTTATACCCAGCTCGTCGCCAAGCACTGTCGGCAAACCACTTTCCCAACGGCCTGGACGGCCACTGCGGCGGCATGCACTCCATCGGCAACTCGGGAATGCCGATACGCCGACTGGAGCGCCTGGAGCGCCAATCCGGCCTGCACCGAGGTCGCCCAGGTCTCGACCCCCACCTTGCCAGCGGGAGGCGCCAGGCAGTGCCAAACCGGTTGGACCGCCCCGTACGCAGCAGGCGCTGAATGCACGACTTCAACAGGGCGCCAGTGTGCTTACGCAGCATGGTCGTTTTGGTCGCTTTGGACTTCAACTGAGGCGTGCACGGAAGCCGCGCAGAGCAGCGGACCGGTCTATGCGCCGGCCGAGCAGTGCCTGCCATTGCTGCTGAGCGACTGGTCACCCACGATACCCACCTCCTACGCGACCGACCCGCCCGTTTTCACCTCGGGAATAAGCTGTACCGAGGGAACGGTTGCCGGGCTGAAGACGTCTTGCCGCTGGGTCGTTCCGAGTCCGACGCAGCCCATTCCGGTCGCCGAGTGCACGGCAGGCACCCTGGCCGACGGCACGGTCGTCTCGTGCAGCCCGCTCAGCACAGGTCCAACCGAGGTCGCCAAGTGCGCCCCGAGCGACCCCATCGAGAGCAACAAGTATGTCAAGACGACCTGCCTCACCCCAACGAGCAAGGGGCAAACGCCCGACACGCTAGCCGACGTCGCCGAATACTACTGGAAGACAGACCTGCGCGACCCATCGCAGAATCCGGCGCACTGCACCGGCGGCCCGATCGTCAGCAATGCCGGAACCAGCACCACCGACGTATGCACCAACGACGTCAAATACCCGAGACAGTTCATGAACACTTATACGCTAGGCCTCGGCGCCTCGGGGCTGATGCAATATCAGTCCGACTACGCGACCGCCGCCAGCGGCGACTTTTACAGCGTAGCTCACGAGACCCAAGCCGACCCGAGCACCGGCGTCTGCTCCTGGCAGAATGAGGGGGTGTGCAACTGGCCAAAACCGGAGAGCAACAAGCAATCGAACATCGACGACCTCTGGCACGCCGCAGTCAATGGTCGCGGCCGTTACTTCAGCGCCGAAAACCCGGCGGCACTGGCTGCTGGTATCAGCGATGCACTGGCCGGTATCGACATCAAGGCCGGATCCTCGACGGCAGTCACCGTCACCAACCCGAACCTGGGTTCCGCCGACGACGCCGTATTCGAGGTCTCGTTCAAGTCCGAAGAATGGTCCGGCGAGATGATCAAACGGGCGATCGACGCGGCCGGCGCCATTTCTACCGATAGCCAATGGTCGGCGCAGGCTAGGCTCGACACCCTGGTGTCTTCGGGAACCCACGCGGCGCGCCGCATCTATACCTACAACCCGGGCGCAGGCAGCGCGACGACCACCGCCCAGGACAATCTGAAATTTTTCCTGTGGGACAATCTCAGTACCGCAGAGCGCAATAGCCTCATGAAGCCGGCGATCGACACGCTGTCACAGTTCTGCACCAGCGGAACGACCTGCCTGGCACCCGCAACACAGGACGCGGCGAGCGGAGAAAACCTGCTCAAGTTCGTTCGCGGCGATAAATCGCACGAGGGCGCGCTGGCCGACACCGGTGCCTACTATCGCCAGCGCAATCACCTGCTCGGCGACATCGTCGGCTCCGAGGCGGTCTATATCAAAGGATCTCCGTGGAATTACGCTGACCATGGCTACGCCGCCTTCAAGACGGCCAACACCAGCACGTCGCCCAGAAAAGCGATGGTCTACGTCGGCGCCAACGACGGCATGTTGCACGCCTTTGCGGCGGCCGACGGCGTCGAATCCTGGGCCTACATTCCGGCGCTGCTAATCCCCAAGCTCTATACGCTGGCCGACAAGAGCTACCCGAGCAAGCATCAGTTCTTCGTCGATGGCGCTCCGGTCATGGGTGACATCTGCGCCAGCAATTGCACGGCAGCGGCAGGCGCTGCCGAGTGGAAGACCATCCTGATCGGCGGCTTTAACCATGGCGGACGCGGCTACTACGCGCTCGACATCACCGACCCGGATTCACCCAAGGCCCTGTGGGAATTCGCCAACGACAACCTGGGCTACAGCTACGGCAACCCGGTAATCAGCAAGCTCAAGGATGGAACCTGGGTCGTCATGGTGACGTCTGGCTACAACAACGTCGTTCCTGGCGATGGTCTGGGACGGCTGTTCATCCTCAACGCTAATACCGGCCTGCCGATCGAATCGATCAATTCGAATGGGTCGATCGCCACGAGCGCCGGCGACACGACGACGCCAGGCGGTCTGTCAGGCATCACTGCCTGGGCCGACTATCCAGACAGCAACAACACGGCGCGGCGCGTCTACGGCGGCGACCTGCTCGGCAACCTGTGGCGCTTCGACATCAATGGCGACATTCCCGAGGCGACCACCACTCCGGTCTATGACGCGCAGCGCCTGGCGACGCTCAAGGACGGCAGCGGCAATGCACAGCCGATCACCAGCAAACCCGAACTGGGCCAAATCAAGACCTACCCGGTGGTCTTTGTCGCCACCGGGCAGTTGCTCGGCGTGGCTGATCTGACCACAGTCCAGACGCAATCGATCTATGCCATCAAGGACCGTCTGACCGTTACCGATCCGCTTGCTGATCCACCAACTATCGGGGACTACGGCAACCCGCGGTCACAGAACACCTTCGTCAGTCAGACGCTGAACAGCGGCATGTGCTCGACTGAGATGGCCGCCACCGGCTACTGCCTAGTCGGCGAAGCCATTGTGCAAGTCAGTACCAGCAACGCTGTCGATTTCAATAGCAACGATGGCTGGTACGCCGACTTCCCGGTCGCCGGCGAACGTGTCAATACCGATCTTCGCCTGGTCGATCGGACGCTGACGTTCAACACCAACACACCGAAGCTGGGCGCATGCGTTCCTGTCGGCGTCAGCTTTGCGTATTACCTAGATTACCGGACTGGCGCCCCGGTCGATGGCACCAACGGCATGGCCGGAAAGAAAATCGCCGAGGCGCTGGCGACGACGCCCAGCCTGATCCGGCTGGCCGATGGAACGATCAAGGAATTGGTCAGAACGGATACACCGGGCACTGCGAGTGACAAGGTCCCGATCGGCTCGGACAGTCAAAACGTCCGCCGCGTCTCCTGGCGAGAGCTCGTCACCGAGTAACCCGTGCCTACCAAAAGCCGCCTCAGCGGGTCGAAACAGCTGAGGCGGCGTCGGTGCACAGACTCAGCACGTGGCGGGTAAAAACAGCGGCAAGGCTCCCTGGCGAAACGCTCGCCGCCAGTTTCTCGGCGCGCTCGGTGAACCACCATTCGCGCAGCAGTTCCTCTGCGGCCTCGCGCAATCGTGCTGAACTCGCGCGATCGGCACGAACCAGCAGCCCGGCGCCGAAGCTGTCGACGGCACGCATATTGAGCAACTGATCGATGCCGCGCGCGATGCCGAGCACCGGAACGCCGTTGGCCAGCGCCTGGTTGGCCGCAGCGCTGCCGCCATTGCAGACCACCAGCTGCGCATGCCGGCAAACGAGCTCGCCGGGCAGATAGTCAAAAACCCGGACCCGCTCCGACGCCGGCTCGAACGGCAGTAACTTCCCGGCGGTGGCGACGATCACTTGGCAATCGAGCCGTTCAAGCACGGAGACGATTCGGGCCAGCAGCCGGGAGGTCCCCGAACTGCCGAGCGTCACATAGACGAGCGGCCCCTCGTCGTCATAAAAGACCGGCACAGCGACGAGGCTCGGGAAAGCGGTGACCGGGCCGATGTAAGCGGCGTCGGCACCGGGGTAGAGCTTCGGAAAAAGCATCGGAATACTGGCGAACAGGCGAAGATCGGCGTCGCCATCGCCACGATAGAGATCGAAGCCCAATGACGGCAGTCCGTAATGGGCGCGCAGTCGTTCGAACGGCAGCGCGTGATAGCGCATGGCGATTCCCGAGATTGCGCGAAACAGTGGCTCGACCAGCGCGATCGGTAGATAACGCGTGCCGGCGAGCGCCGGGAGCGGCACCGGGGCGTCATTCTCCGGACTCAAACAGGCGTCGCAGAGCGCAATATAGGGGGTCGCGCGCAGCCGCGCACTGACCGACAGCGAGAGGCGAGAGTCGCCGACGATGACATCAGGATCAATGGCGTCGATCAGCGCCAGATCGTCTTCGACATAGCGCGTGAGCGTCGCGTAGTCATAGAGCGGTGACAATTTGTCGCGCCGCCGCGCGAACTGCGCTTCCGGCTGGACCGCGAGATCGACGACGCGAAAAGCGGCGTCGGCGGTCAGCCAGCCGCGTGCTGCCGGCCGGCAGAAGGTTACCTCGAAGCGCTCGGGATCGAGCAGGCGGGCGAGCGCCAGCGGACGGACCAGCTGCGCGAGCGTAGCGCCCTCGGCGAAAAATAGAACCTTGATCGGAGAAGCCTTCATCGACGCGACCGCCGGCCATCAACGCCGCTCGTCAGAAGCTGTAGCGCAACTCGGAGTAGACCCGATCCTTATCGGCGTAGCGACCGAAAAGGCCAAGTGGCGGTCCCTGGAACACGTCGGCGCCGATCGCCAGCCGCCAGTTGCGCTCGAAATTCCAGGTCACTCTGGGTCGCAACAGCCAGTCGGTGCGGTTGAAGCTGGCGATCCAGGTAAGTTGGGCTTCAAGCTTGTCGGTCAACTTATGGTTCAAGAGCAGGCTGTAACCGTTTTCCTGTTTGTCCGACAGCAGATTCGGGTCATAGTCCAGAAAAGCGCGCTGGAACAGCTGCGCGTTGAGGCGCGTTTCAGCCGGCAGGGAAAAATCAAGGCCCAGCGCCCAATCGATGGTGTTCTGCGGCACCACGCCGTCGCTGTCGCCTGGCGTTGAAACGTAGAATTGGCGGCCATGGGTATAAACGCCCTCGCCCTTGAGCACGACCGATCCGAAATCCTTGGCCACCGTCGCGCCGAACTGGTCGATGCGCTCGTGCCGGGCTTCGTACGCGACGGTCGGCTGCGCCGCGCTCACCGCCTGACGGTAGAAGGTCGGCTCGATATCCATGCTGCTGTAGGCGAAGCCGGAGATATCCCAGCCGTTCTTGAGCGTCGACAGGCGAACGCCGTAATTGGTATTGGCGAGCGTTCGCGACGGCAGGTCTTCGTTGCGAATCAGCGTCGTCACACCGGGTGCAGCGGGCGGCACGAACGGATAGAATTCGGCGCCAGGCTTGCCGATTTCGTTGTAGGTGGCGACCGGAATCCACAGCAGTTCGGCGTGAAAATCGTCCTTGAAATACTCGGCGCGCGCCGCCCACTGCGGAATTCGCATGATGTCGAACTCCGGCAGGATGAACTCGCGCATATCCCTGGCCGAAACCACGTCGGCAAAGAAGAGCCCGACCATTTCGCCCCACACGACGTGCTGCTTGCCGAAGCGAAAGTCCCAGTCGCCGGCGCCGACGTCGAGGTAGTTCTCACGCAGCGTCAGATTGAAACGCTGATTGTCGGCGACCGCGCTCGGGTAAAAATCATTGACACTGAACACCGCGTCGTAGTCCATTCGCGCGCCGAGCTTCCACTTGACGCCGTCGCCGAGATTGCCCTGCGAACTCAGATCGGCTCGCGTCAGCATCTTCGACCAGTGCGCCGGATCCTCGTAGGCGCGCGCCAGTTCGAACTGCAGAGAGCCCTTGACACCACTGCTCGTCGCCGGTTCCTTCTTCTCAACGCTGGCGGCTGGCTTGAGCGGATCGTCGTCCTCATCGCCGAACAGCGCGTCGCGACTTCCCGGTTTCGCCGCATCGGCAGCGGCAAGTGGACCTACCGTCGGCCCGACCGTCAGCGACGCCGGATAGCCGAACAACTCGCCGCCGACCGGCTCAGCCCACACCGACGCGACGCCCAGGGCAAGCGCCAAGCCAATCAACGGTTTGCGGCGCAGACGCTGATTTCTCAGGTAGGTCATCAAGGTCCTTTCGGCGACTCGCCGAGCTGGGGTTGGGCACCATCGGTCGCGCGACGATTGCGCGCGAGCGACCACGTTTTGGCTTCGGAACGAACGCCCAGCGCGAAGATTTCGCCATCGTCGATGCGTACCAGCCGGTCGGCCTTGGCGATCACGCGCTTGTCGTGCGTCGAAAAGATGAAGGTGGTTTTGAAGCTGCGGTTGATCTGTTTCATCAGATTGAGAATTTCCTCGCCGGTCTGGTGATCGAGGTTGGCGGTCGGCTCGTCGGCCAGCACGATCGACGGGCGGATTGCCAGCGCGCGCGCGATCGCCACGCGTTGGCGCTGACCGCCGGAGAGCTGATTGGGTCGATGATGGACGTATTTCGACAAGCCGACGATATCGAGAAAGTAGGCGACGCGCTTTTGCCGTTCCTGACGCGAAACGTCGCTGCGCTGCAGCAAGGGGTATTCGACGTTTTCTGCCGCCGACAACACCGGCAGCAGATTGAAGGTCTGGAAGATGAAACCGATCGTTCTGTTGCGCAGGTCGGCGAGCTGATCGGGCGTGCGACCGCTGACGTCCTGGTCGTTGATGTAGATCTTGCCGCTGCTCGGCGTATCGATGCAGCCGATCAGATTGAGCAGCGTCGTCTTGCCGCTGCCCGACGGACCGGCGATGGCCAGGAACACCCCGGGTTCGAAAGACAGCGTGATGTCCTTGAGGGCTTGGACTTTCTGCTCGCCGAGCAGATAATCCTTATACACGTGTTCAATGCGGACAACGCTCATCGGCGGGCTCTCTGCCAACCCTCTCGGTGGTCAGCCTACGTTGGAGGAAACTATGGAAATCATGACGATCCGACACCGAAGTGTCAAGGCAATTAACCTATTTGCATTTTTGTCGCTGCTCTTCGGCGCGGCGATTTGCCGCGCCCAGGAGGCCTCGCCAAGCGAACCCGCCGACGATGCGCTAGCGCGCAGCATCGTCGAAAAAGCCGACCAGGTGCGTTTCCCGTCCGAAGGTTTTCAGGTCGATATCGACATCGCCAACACCCAATCCGGTCAGGCCACCGAAACGCGCCGCTACCGGGTGCTCTCCAAGGGCAATAGCAACACTGTGGTGATGGTCACCGAACCGGCGTCCGAACGCGGCCAGATCATTCTGATGAAAGGGCGTGACCTGTGGATTTTCATGCCCGACGTCTCGCAACCGATCCGCCTCGCGCTGTCGCAGCGACTAACCGGCCAGGTCGCCAACGGCGACTTGGCGCGAGCCAACTTCGCCGCCGACTACAACCCGAAGATTCTGCGCGCAGAGACCATCGGCAGCGAAAGCTACCACGTTCTTGAGCTAACCGCCGTCGATCGCGGCGTCACGTACCAGCGCGTCGTCTACTGGGTCAGACAAAAAGACAACAGGCCGTTCAAGGCCGAGTTCTACTCACTCTCGAACCGCCTGCTGAAGACCTGCAAATACGAGAATTATCAGACCATGCAAGGCCGCCCGCGCCCGACCCGACTGGTCATGGAGGACGCTTTGAAGAGCGGCGACCAATCGATCCTCGAATACACCAGCATGAAACTGCGCGACCTGCCGGACAAGGTATTCACCAAGGACTACCTCAAGAAGCTCGAATAGCCAAAAGACAAGCAAGCCACGGAGAGCACAGAGGGCACGGAGAAAACGAGAAGAGGAAGCAAAGCGGTCTTTTGACCTTATGGCTTCTCTCTGTGTTCTCCGTGCACTCCGTGGTTAAGTGCTTTTAAGACATTATTTCGAGCAGGCTCTCGTCCCACTTGGCGTGCTTTTCGAGGCCGAGCAAGTTGGCCGTCGTCGCGGCGATGTTCGAGAGGCCGGCGGTGGCGATGTGCTTGAGGCCGAGCTTGCCGCCTGTCACGTTGTCATAGAGGATCAGCGGCACCGGGTTCAAGGTGTGCGCGGTCTTGGCCTTGAACGAACCGTCCGGGTTCTGCGCCGGCAGCTTAGTCTTCTTGTCGAGTTCGTACATCTCGTCGGCGTTGCCGTGGTCGGCGGTGATCAGCGCGACCCCGCCCATGGCGTCGATCACCGGCAGGATTCGCGCGAGTTCCAGATCGACCGCCTCGACCGACATCGTCGCCGCGCGGAAATTACCCGTATGACCGACCATGTCGCCGTTGGCGAAGTTGCAGCGCAGCGTGCGGTACTTGCCGCTCTTGAGCGCGGCGATCATCGCGTCGGCGATCTCGGCGGCCTTCATCCACGGCCGCTGCTCGAAGGGGACGACGTCGCTCGGCACTTCCTCGTAGGTCTCGCCGTCGAACTTGCCCGAGCGGTTGCCGTTCCAGAAGTAGGTGACGTGGCCAAATTTCTGCGTCTCCGAACACGCGAACTGGGTGATCCCGGCCTTCGCGAACCATTCGCCCGAGGTGTCGAGGATCGCCGGCGGATTGACCAGGAAGCGCTTGGGCAGTTTCAAATCGCCGTCGTACTGCAGCATCCCGGCGTAGGTCACCTTCGGCACGCGAACGCGGTCGAACTTGTCGAAGACATCCTCTTCGAAGGCGCGCGTGATCTCGATCGCACGGTCGCCACGGAAGTTGTAGAAGACCACCGAATCGCCGTCCTCGATGGTGCCGACCGGCTTGCCGTCGCGGGCGATGATGAACGGCGGCAGATCCTGGTCGATGGTTCCCGGGAGTTCGAGTCGCAGCGCCTTGATCGCTGCCGAGGCGCTGGCGAACTGCTTGCCCTCGCCGAGCACGTGCGTGTGCCAACCTTTGTCGACCATGCTCCAGTTGGCGTCGTAGCGGTCCATGGTGATGTTCATGCGGCCGCCGCCCGAGGCGATCTGTGCGTCAAAGCCGTCGGTGTTGGTCTCGGCCAAGAAGGCTTCGAACGGTTCGACGTAGTCGAGCGCGCTCGTTTCGGGAACATCGCGGCCGTCAATCAGCGCGTGGATGCGCACCGCCTTGACGCCCTCTTCCTTGGCGCGCAGCACCATCGCCTTGAGGTGGTCGATATGGCTATGCACGTTGCCGTCGGAGAAGAGTCCGATGAAATGGATCGCGCCGCCGCTCTTCTTGGCGCCGGCGACGATCTGCTGCCACGCTTCGCCGGCCCAGATGGCGCCGGAGGCGATCGCGTCGGCGACCAGGGACGCGCCCTGGCTATAGACCTGACCGGCGCCGATCGCGTTGTGGCCGACCTCGGAGTTGCCCATGTCGTCGTCCGACGGCATGCCGACGGCGGTGCCGTGCGCGCGCAGCGTGATGTTCGAGTAATTGGCGAAGAGCCGGTCGAGCGTCGGCTTGCGCGCGGCGGCGATGGCGCTGCCGGCGTCGGACTTGGGAATGCCGTAGCCGTCCATCACGATGGTGACGACCGGGCCCTTGATTCCGGCGAAAGAGGCGAGTTTTTTGAGCATGGTAGCTTCCTGCAAAAAGATACGTGAAAAAAAGTGGGGTTAGCGAAGTCTTTGCTTGGGATCGAAACGAACGATAGATCGGCCATCGGCGACGGTCTTCGCCTGCGCCTTCCAGGCATGGCCATAGACTACCTCGAAAGTCGCCGGCAGCCGCCCGTCGTGGCGGCGCTGCTCGTACGCGGCGCGCGCCACCTGCCACGCCGAGCGTCCGGTGAGGCCGCGCCGGCGGTCCACCATGGCGCAGGCAGCGCCGCCCCGGCGCAGGTCGCGCAACAGGTCGTCGAACGCCGGATAGGTGACGGTCAGCACTTCGGCGTCCATCACCGGGTCGGAAAAACCGCACTCGAGCAGCATGTCGCCGTAGTCGTGCATGTCGGCGAAGCGCTGGGTATGGACCTCACCATCGGCGAAGCTCGCGCGCAATTCCTTGAGCGTATCCGGGCCGAGCGTCGAGAACATCAGCAACCCGCCGACGGACAGCGTGCGCTGCATCTCGCGCAAGACCGGCAACGGGTCGTCGAGCCAGTGCAGCAGCAGGTTCGACCACAACAGGTCGACACTGCCCGACTTGAACGGCAAGGCCTGCGCGTCGGCGGCGAGCAAGGACGCCTGACGCTTGCGCATGAAAGGCAGCAGCCAGTGCAGTTGCGAGCGCTGACCGCGCGCAGCAGCGAGCATCGCCTCGGAAAAGTCGGCGCCGAGCACCTGCGCTTTGGGATAGCGCGTCGCCAGCGCGGTCAGGCTGGCGCCGGTGCCGCAGCCCAAGTCGAGCGCGCGCTGCGGTGCTATCTTGACGTAGTCGAGGCGCTCGAGCATGCGGCTGCCGATCTCGCGCTGCAGCACCGCGACGTCGTCGTAGCCGGCCGCAGCGCGCGAAAAATTGCGCCGCACCTGCTTGGCATCAACAAAAGACGTCGGCTGGATCATGGGGCAGTAAACCTCTCTCGACACAGAGAACACGGAGACACGGAGGACACAGAGATAAGCAAGCCATGGCACAGAAAGATGATCCAGATCTTCTCCGTGAACTCTGTGTCTCCGTGTGCTCCGTGTTGAAAGCGGTTAAGGGTTAAGACAAAACGGCTCAGACCGAGCGCAGGCCGAGCTTGTCGAACAGCGCGAGGTCGCGATTGACGCCGGAATTGCTCATCGTCAGCAGCTTGTCGCACGAAAAAATCGAGTTGGCGCCGGCGAAGAAGCAGAGCGCCTGCATTTCGTCGGACATCGCTTCGCGCCCCGCCGAAAGCCGCACGAAACTCTTCGGCATGGCGATTCGCGCGGCGGCGATGCTGCGCAGGAACTCGAAGTTGTCGATCTTTTCGCTCTCGGCAAGCGGCGTCCCGGGGATCGCGATCAGGTTGTTGATCGGCACCGACTCGGGCGGCGGGTTGAGGTTGGCGAGCTGGGCAATCATCGCCGCGCGGTTGCGGCGCGACTCGCCCATTCCCAGGATACCGCCTGAACAGACCTTGATCCCGGCGGCGCGTACCTGCGTGATGGTATCGAGACGGTCGGACTGCTTGTGCGTGGTGATCACCTGCTCGTAGAACTCGGCGGCGGTATCGAGGTTGTGGTTGTAATAGTCGAGGCCGGCCGCCTTGAGCTCCTGGGCCTGGTCGTCCTTGAGCATGCCCAGCGTGACGCAGGTTTCCATTCCCAGCGATTTGACCTCGCGGATCATCTGCGTCACGACCTCCATCTGCTTTTCCTTCGGGCCGCGCCAGGCAGCGCCCATGCAGAAGCGCGTCGCGCCCTTGGCCTTGGCTTCGCGCGCCGCCACCAGCACGTCCTCGACCTCCATCAGCGCCTCGCGCTCGGTGTCGGTCTTATAGCGCGCCGATTGCGAGCAATAGCTGCAATCCTCGGAACAGCCGCCGGTCTTGATCGAGATCAGCGCCGAGCGCTGCACTTCGTTGGGGTCGAAATTCTCGCGATGCACCTGCTGCGCGCGGAACAAGAGGTCCATCAGCGGCAGTTGGTAAAGCGCTTCGACGGCCGAGACCGTCCAGCGTGGCGTAGCCTGAGTCGACGCCGCAGTCGGAGCGAACGCTGAAGCCGGAGAAATTGTATTCATGAGCGAAACCTACTAAAAAAGGGATTTGCGGCAGGCTGTTGAACCGCTTCGGAGACGATTCGAAGATGCCGATTTTAACCCAAAACCAGGGCCTTCAGTCCGGCCTGCTGTGCCGCATGGGGCTCAAGCTTGGCCACGCTATCGCTCGCCTGGCGCTGGCTCAGGATTGCCTGCTGTGCGCCGCCGCCAGCGAAGACGAAATCCTCTGCGCGGCCTGCACCGCCGACCTGCCGCGCCTGGCTGAGCCGTGCTGCCCGCGCTGCGCGCTGCCCAACGCGACCGGTGAAATCTGCGGCCGCTGCCTGCAGAAACCGCCGCACTTCGACGCTGCGCTCGCCGTCTATCGCTACGACTTTCCGCTCGACAAACTCATTCAATCGTTCAAATACGGCCATCGCCTGGCGCTCGGCGATTACTTCGGCCGGCAGCTCGCACCGCTCGCCGCGACGCTTGACGCCGATCTGATCGTGCCGCTGCCGCTGCACGACGAGCGCCTGCGCCAGCGCGGCTTCAACCAGGCGCTCGAACTGTCGCGCGCGCTGGCCCGGGCACACCGCCTGCCGATCGATGCGACGAGTTGCCGCCGCACGCGCAACACGCCGGCGCAGGCCGGGCTCGCCTGGCGCGAACGCGTCAAGAACCTGCGCCACGCCTTCGCCTGCAGCGCCGATTTGAGCGGGGCCCGGATCATCCTGGTCGACGACGTGATGACCACCGGCGCCTCGCTCGACGAATGCGCACGAACGCTCAAGCTGCACGGCGCAACAGAGGTTACGGCGCTGGTGCTGGCGCGGGCCTTGCCGAGGCCGGCGTAGGGTCCCGCCAGCGTATTGTCGTCCTGACATGCTGTTTTCCGCGCCTGACGCGCGGGCATGCTTTCTTTTGGCGACGCAAAAGAAAGCCACCCGCCGTCAGGGCGGAACCCAGCCTTTGCACATCAGAGAACATCGGCAATCGCCCTGCCGCCCCTCCCGCCACCAAGGTAAAATGCGCGTTTTCCCCCGCGAGCCCCCCATGGAAGACTCCGACCATCCCCAGCCGCAGTCGCTGACCGATCTGTTTGTCTCGTTCACGCTGCTCGCGCTGCAGGGTTTCGGCGGCGTGCTCGCCGTCGTGCAGAACGAACTGGTTGAGCGCAAACGCTGGCTGAGCCGCGAAGAATTCGTCGAGGAATGGGCGGTCGCGCAGATAATGCCCGGGCCCAACGTCGTCAACCTGTCGCTGACGATCGGCGCGCGTTATTTCGGCCTGCGCGGCGCGCTGGCGGCGATGGCCGGCTTACTGGTCGTTCCGCTGCTCTTGGTGCTGCTGCTGGCACTGGCCTACGCACACTACGGCAGCCAGCCGAACATCGTCGGCGCGCTGCGCGGCATGGGCGCGGTCGCCGCCGGACTGATCATCGCCACCGGGATCAAGCTCGCCTCGGCGCTCAAAACAAGCCCGCTCGGCATTCCCGCCTGCATCGCGCTCGGCATCGCCTGTTTTGCCGCCATCGCCCTGCTGCGCTGGCCGCTCGCCTACGTCGTGTTCGGGCTGGGCAGCATCGGGTGCGTGCTCGCCTACCGCCGGCTCAAGCCATGAGTACCGCACCGGTCCTGACGCTGGCCTGGGGCGACTGGGGGAACCTGCTGGCGCACTACCTGGCGCTGTCCTTGTTGTCGGTCGGCGGCGCGATCACCACGCTGCCCGAGATGCACCGCTTCCTGGTCAATCAGCAAGGCTGGCTGTCCGACGCCCAGTTCAACGCCTCGATCGCCATCGCCCAGGCGTCGCCAGGGCCCAACGTGCTGTTCGTCGCACTGATGGGCTGGAACGTTGGGATCAACACCGGCAGTATGACGAGCGCGCTGTTCGGCGCGCTGCTCACGATGACCGGCATCCTGCTGCCGAGCACGACCTTGTCCTATATGACCGCGCGCTGGAGCCACCGCAATCGCAGCCGGCGCTCGGTGCGCGCTTTCAAGCAGGGGATGAGCCCGATCGTCATCGCACTGCTGGTTTCGACCGGCTGGCTGCTCGCCAGTGCACACCAGGACGCGGCGCGCGACTGGCCGCTCTGGCTGCTGACGGCGGCGACCGCGCTGATCATCTGGCGCAGCAAAATCCACCTGCTGTGGCTGCTCGCCGCCGGTGCGCTGCTCGGCGGCTTCGGACTGGTCTGACCTCCCGGAAACACAATTAACCACGGAGCACACAGAGAACACGGAGAGAGACAAAGCACAAAGACGCCA
>Ga0316604_10000583_pt1 | contig 41740 bp, 43 predicted proteins | sample OWC_soil_day20_C_FD_207650 | JGI IMG/M metagenome (GOLD analysis project Ga0316604, IMG submission 207650) | Wetland soil microbial communities from Old Woman Creek delta, Ohio, United States - OWC_soil_day20_CT | ecosystem: Environmental > Terrestrial > Soil > Wetlands | place: USA: Ohio...
CCCTCGATGGCGGCAATGAGGCCGATGATCGCCGCCATGAACGGTGCCTTGGCCAAACCGATCAGCACATGGGTCGGCGTCACCGCCGCCCTGAGGCGCTCGAGAAACACGTCCGTGGGTATGCCGATGTAGAACAGGCCGACCAGCCAGGCACCGGCCATCGCCGCCAGGTCCGATACCAGCGTCAGGATCGGCAGCGCGATGATCAGCGCGATAAGGCGCGGCAGTACCAGCACTTCCACCGGTGACAGGCCGAGCACCTTCAGCGCATCCACCTCCTCGCGCATCTTCATCGAGCCGATTTCGGCGGTGTAGGCCGCGCCAGAACGACCGGCGATCATGATGGCGGTGAGCAGCACGCCGATCTCTCGGCAGGTCAGCACACCGACGAGATCGACCACCAGCACGTCGGCGCCGTAGGTGGCCAGATAGAAGCCGCCCTGCTGGGCAATGATCATGCCGATCAGAAAGCTCATCAGGCCGATGATCGGCACCGCTTGAATGGACGCGCCGCTGATGTTGTTGAACAGCGCCGCCCAGCGCATGCGCCGACGCAACAGCACCACGTTGGCGAAGGCCGCCAGCGCCTCGCCCAGCGTGGCCAGCAGCAAGTAGCCGTCGCTGACGAGGGCCGCCGCCCCGCGCCCGATCTCCTCCAGCGTCCAGGTGATGGGATTGATACGTCCGGGCTCCGGCAATTGATCACGGCCGAGCGGATCGATTTCGGCAATCAGCGTCGTCGCCGGTTTGGAGAAATCCTTGAGTTCAGACGAGCCGCCGGCCTGTTCCTGTCGCCGCATCAGGCCGATCAGCGCCCAGGCACCGGCCGTGTCGAGGCGCCCGAGGCCACTGCCGTCGAACACCAGATGTCGTCCGGGCGCTACCTTGTCGGCAACGGTGGGCAGCACGTCGCTGACGGTTTCGACCGTCCAGTCGCCGGCAATGCCGAGCACCGTCACATCGTCCCGCGCCCCGTCAGCCGACCGCACACCATCACTCCTCGAGGACCATCGCCGCGCCGGAAGCGCCGCGCCAGACTATCCGCCGATCAGGCTTAGCCTGCCCGCAAAGCGAATGCTCCAGCAAATCGTGCAAAGCGTTCGCTCGTCGGCCCGATGTGTCGGTCGGCAAACGCTCTGGCACACGATACATCAGCCTTACCCGGCGGCGCCAGCCTCGAACGACGATTGCCTAGACCAAAGATAGGGGTTTCAACATAGCGCGCGCCCTTTACGGACTCCGCCTCCGCCTTGATATCTTCTATCGTAGGGGACGATTGCGCCACGACCGTGCGTCCGTGGAGCAACTGATGGACAAAGTTGACTGAAACAGACAGTTGTTCGCTCCCGATGATGTGGCGCTTTCCGGCATATCGCGGGCGGCATCGGCCGCAGCCGCTCCACTCGCCCGGAAATCAATGTGAGGTCGCCTTGCGTAAGCTCAGCATAGCCGTCGAGACGTTTCCCATCGCCGGCACCTTCACCATCTCCCGCGGCTCCAAGACGGAGGCGGTCGTGGTGGTGGCCACCATCAGCGACGGCGCCGTAGCGGGACGGGGCGAAGGCGTTCCCTATGCCCATTACGGCGAATCGGTCGAAAGCGTCGTTGCCCAGATCGAAGACGCCCGCCAGTTCATCGAGGCCGGCAGCAATCGCTTTGCCCTGCGGGATGTCCTGCCGCCCGGCGCCGCCCGCAACGCGCTCGACTGCGCGCTGATCGATCTCGAGGCCAAGACAAGTGGCCGCGGCGTCGCCCATCTGCTCGGCCTGCCGCCGCTCGAGCCGGTGAACACCGCCTTCACCATCTCGCTCGGCAGCGTCGACGTCATGGCCGCCGCCGCGAAGTCGGCCAGCGATCGGCCGACACTGAAGGTGAAGCTCGGCGGCGACGGTGGTCGCGATCGTCTCGTCGCCATCCGCCGCGCCGCGCCAAGGAGCCGCATCATCGTCGACGCCAACGAGGGCTGGACGCCCGAGATGTTCCCCGAAATGATGGAGGCCTGCATCGAGCTCGGCGTGGCGATGATCGAACAGCCGCTGCCGGCCAACGCCGACGACTATCTCATCGAGGCCAAGCGCCCGGTGCCGGTCTGCGCCGACGAAAGCGCCCACACCACGGCCGATATCAAGCGGCTGGTCGGCCGCTACGACGCCGTCAACGTCAAGCTCGACAAGACCGGTGGCCTCACCGAGGCGCTGGAGATGATCGCCGCCGCCGAGGAGGAAGGGCTGATCGTCATGGTCGGCTGCATGGTGTCGAGTTCGCTCGCCATGGCGCCGGCCTTCGTCGCCGCCCAGCGCGCCCAGTATGCCGACATCGACGGCCCGCTTCTGCTCGCCCGCGATCGCCTGCCGGGCCTGATGTTCTCCGGCTCGATCGTCCATCCGCCCTACCCCGATCTCTGGGGTTAAGGCGGCGCGACGCTGAGATTTCCGACGTTGGTTCAGCGGAAAATGAGCTGGGGTTCAGCGCGCGGGCGCACCGGCGTCCTCGCCCGGAGGCACAAGGCTTTCGACCGCTGTAACGTTAGACGGCGCGTCGTGGGCCGGCAGACGCCGGGCACCGCCGCCGGCCGCCGTCAGGATGATCAGACCTAGGATCGGGAAGATCGCCATCACCACATAGGTGTCCGAGCCGAGCGTCGGCACCAGGCGCCCGGCCAGCGCCGTGCCGAGCGCCATGGCGAGGCCGTTGAAGATGACGAAGGTGCCCTGCGCCGAGGCGGCACGCTCGGTGGGCACCACCTCGCGCAGGAAGCGCATCAGCCCAATGTGGGCGAGCGCGAAAGAACCGGAGTGCATCACCTGCAGGACGAGCGTCGGCAAGAGCGGCAGGTCCATCGAGAACAGCAGCCAGCGGAGGCAGCCGATCGCCGCGCCGCCGGCCATCAGCTTCAGCGGCGAGACGACCCGGAACATCCGGCCGGCCAGCGCGAACAGGATGATCTCGGCGATGACGCCGATCGCCCAGAAGATGCCGATGGTGAAATCGGAAAAGCCGTTGGCGCGCCACAGCAGCGTGCCGAAGCTGTAGAGCGCCGCATGCCCCGCCTGGTTGACCGCGTGGCCGAGCAGCACGGCAAGGAAGGCCGGCTTGCGCAACACGGTAAGCGCCGCCGCCGAGGCCCGGGTGGTGGCCGGCGGCGCTGGCGGGATGGCCACGGTCGATAGCGCGGCGATGGCAAAGCCGAACAGCATCAGGAGATAGACGGCCGTCGACCCGGAGTGCTCCATGGCATAGCCGCCGACGATATTGCCGAGGATGAAGGACACCGAGCCCCACAGCCGCATCTTGCCGTATTCGCCGAGGCCGTGGCGATCCATGATCATGGCGAAGGAGTCGGCGAGCGGCCCGACGCAGTAGGACAGCACCAGGAGGATGGAGCCAACGGCGATCACCGCGATGTCGCCATGGGCGGCACCGAACAACACGGAAAAGCCCAGCGTCAGGCCGATCACGCCGGCCATCACATGGCGCCGGTCGCGCGCCCGGTCCGACAGGCCGCTGACCACCGGCATGGTGAACATGCGCATCACCTGCGGTGTCGCCAGCACGAAGGCGATCTGCTCGCCGCCGAGACCCTTGACCTCCAGCAGAACGGGAAAGAACGGGGTAATCACTCCGTTGACGAAGAAGGCGATGGCGTAGAAGCCACCCATCAAATAGGCGGGGGCAAAACGCCCTATTATTCTTGTCAACGGCGCAACTCGGCATAAACTCGTTGTGAAGGATTCGTGCGGATGATTGGGGCTTGCCGATTTGAATCGCTTGCCTGTTTCCGGCCGGCGCTTTAGCTGTAGCTTTATCTTATTTAGACTACAAAGGGATCTGCGGCGAAAATATGGAAAATTCGCGAGCCCTCTCGCCGTTGCGCGAATCCGACTACGAGACCATCGAAGCCGCCGTCATGGAGACGGAAAAGGGTCGCTGGTTCCTCGCCGAGCATGCCCGACGCCATCGTTCGGCGGACACCGAACTGGTGATCGGCGCCATCGGCCGGCTCGAGACCCTGCTGAAACGCGAGCGTCGCCCCGACGCCGACCGCATCCGCCTCGACATCGGCGAGATGAAGGACGCCATCGAGCGCACCAAACTCGAGATCGCCCAGATCAAGAGCGACGGACGTTCGCCGCTGAGCCGTTTCGACCGCGCCTCCAACGAGCTTGACGCCGTCGTCGAGCAGACCGAGGCGGCAACCTCGGAAATCCTCGGCTCGGCCGAGAAGATTCAGGAGCTCGCCTGGACGATGCGCGAGGCCGGTGTCGACAACGCCCTGTGCGACGACGTCGAGAACCTCACCACCAACATCTACATGGCCTGTTCGTTCCAGGACCTCACCGGCCAGCGGACGCAGAAGGTGGTGCAGGTTCTGCGCTATCTCGAAAACCGCATCAACGCGATGATCGATATCTGGGGCATGAACGAGGAAGAGGTGCACAGCCCCTCGACCGACCGGCGTGTCGCCGTCAACGCGCATGACAAGCGCCCCGACGCCCACCTTCTGAATGGGCCGGCTCTGGCCGGCGAGGGTATCGAGCAGAACATCGTCGACGACCTCTTGGTCGAGGATGCCGATGCCGACCGGGCCGCGCTTGACGCCGTGGCCAGCCATGCCATCGACGAGATGGACTTCGACCGCATCGACGCCATGTCCGCTTTCGAAGCGGCGCCGTCAATGGTTGGTGCCGATGGCCAGATCGATTTCGACGCCATTCCGACCGATGACGACGCGCCGGAGAACGCCGCCGCGCTCGCCGACAGTCTCGACTTCGATGCCATCTCGACCGACGACGACACGCCGGAGAATGCTGCCGCGCTCGCCGACAGCCTCGACTTCGATGCCATCTCGACCGACGACGATACGCCGGAAAATGCCGCTGCACTCGCCGACAGCCTCGACTTCGACGCCATCTCGACCGACGACGACGCACCGGAAACGGCGGCGGAGCTTGCTGATAGCATCGACTTTGACACCATCGAGACCAGTGACGACGCGCCGGAAACGGCGGTGGAACTCGCGGACAATCTTGACTTCGACCCTATCGAATCCACGCCAGACGAAGCGAACCTCAGTGAGGGTCCGACGGACGAAGCGTTGGCCATTGCGTCCGAGGCCGTCGACACCGCCATCGAAGCGCTGAAGGAAGTGTCAGACACGGTTCGGCAGGGAAAAGACGTCAATGATCCCTTCGCTCAGATGACCAAGGCCGAACGGCAAGCACTGTTCTCCTGAGTGTGATCACCAGCGCTTTTCCGTAGGACGCCCGGCATCGGTTCGATGCGTTGGTCGCACTGGTGCGTCCGACCGTTCCTCCATGACCGACAAGTCACCGTAGCTTTCCGGCCCGAGCGCGCCATCGTGGCGCCGCTCAAGTAACAGCTTGTCAATCTTTCGGGTGCTCACTTCGACGACTGGACTATCTAGCAGGCGCGAGTACCGAAAATGGACGTTGCTGCGACCGTCACGACCATGCTGCAGGCGAACGCCGGGAGTGACATCGGCATGGCGGTCATGAAGATGGCGCTCAAGTCGGACCAATCGGCGGCCGACCTTCTGAGCAAAGCCGTCGAGTCGGCGGCGTCTGCCCCGCCACCGGCTGGCATGGGGAACTATGTGGACATGACCGTCTGATCATAGCTCCGTGCCCAGAGCAATCTCAGCAAAAGTGGCAACCGGTTTTGCGTCCGGAATTGCACCCAAACAAAGAGATAGAGCCTGCCTGGCGAACCTGTTTTCACCAGATACCCTAGTCGGATCAGCTCGGCCCAATCCCCCAAATGGCGCGGCGCATAATGGACCACCGTATGTCGACGGTGGCTTGGATTCTTGCGAGAAGCGCTGACCTCAGGCTGTCGCCGGTACGAGGGGCGCCTCATCCAGCGTCTCGCCATTGGCGAGGCGCACATTGTCGAGAAACTGCATCGCCGCCCGCCGCCAGCTGAAGGATAGCGCCAGCTCGCGCGCCGCCGCCCGATCGACGACGAGGGCACCGAGGCAGGCCGCCCGGAGATCTTCGTCGAGGATGCCGGCATCACTGTCGCCAAGGATGTCGAGCGGGCCCATCACCGGATAGGCGGCAACCGGCAGGCCCGAGGCCAAAGCCTCCAGAACCACGTTGCCGAAGGTGTCGGTGCGCGAGGGAAACACGAAGACGTCGGCCGAGGCATAGGCGCGGGCGAGGTCCTCGCCAACCTTCACGCCAACGAAATGGACATCCGGATAGCGCCGCTGGAGGCTGGCCCGCTGCGGCCCATCACCGACCACCACCTTGGACCCCGGCAGATCGAGCGCCAGGAAGGCTTCGAGGTTCTTTTCGACGGCGACGCGTCCGACGTTGATGAAGATCGGCCGCGGCAGGTCGAACACCCCCTCCTCGGCCGGCCGTGGCCGGAACAGCTCGGCATCGATGCCGCGCCCCCAGCGCATCAGATTGCGAAAGCCCCGGGCCGACAGTTCCGCCGCCAGCGTCTCGGTGGCGACCATGCAGCCGGCGCCGCCGTTATGGAAGCGGCGGACGAAGGCGTAGAGCCAGGCTTCCGGCACCGGCAGTCGCGCCGACACATATTCGGGAAAGCGGGTGTGATAGCTCGTCGTATAGGGCATGCCGTTGCGGCGGCACCACTTGCGCGCCTTGAGGCCGAGCGGCCCTTCGGTGGCGATGTGGACGTAAGACGGCTGGCCGCGTTCGATCTCGCGCGCCACCCGCCGGTAGGTGGAGATGGTGACCCGGATCTCCGGATAACTCGGCAGCGGCAGCGTCCGGAACAGATCGGGCGTCACCATGGTGACCTCGGCGCCCATGGCGATCAGTTCGGCGTTGGTGCGCTCGATCGACCGGACGACGCCGTTGACTTGCGGATGCCAGGCGTCGGTGACGACGGTGATGCGCGTCATTCCGCGGCCTCGGCGCGCGGCAGCATCAGGGGCGTCTGGCGCTCGTGCTCCAGCCGTGTCCAGCGGATGATCTCGAGACTGCCGTCATGGTTCTCGGCAATCGCCGTGCAGCTCTCCACCCAGTCGCCGGTGTTGACGTAGGCGATGCCGTTCATGTCGCGCATGCTGGCGTGGTGGATGTGGCCGCAGATAACGCCGTCGGCGCCGACGCGCCGCGCCTCATAAGCCAGCGCATCCTCGAAAGCGCCGATGAAATTGACGGCGTTCTTCACCTTGAATTTGGCCCAGGCCGACAGCGACCAGTAGGGCAGCCCGACAAAGCGCCTGACCTTGTTGAGCCAGGTGTTGGTCCACAGCGCCATCTCGTAGGCCCAGTCGCCGAAATAGGCGAGCCAGCGGGCATGCCGCACCACCACGTCGAACTGATCGCCGTGGATGACCAGGAAGCGGCGTCCGTCGGCCGCCTCATGTATGCAGCGGTCCATCACTTCGACACCGCCGAAATGCGTGCCGAGATAGCCGCGCAGGAATTCGTCGTGGTTGCCGGGAATGTAGACGACGCGCGCACCCTTGCGCGCCTTGCGGAGCAGCTTCTGGACAACGTCGTTGTGGCTCTGCGTCCAGAACCAGGAGCGGCGCATCCGCCAGCCATCGACGATATCCCCAACGAGATAGATCGTCTCCGCCTCATGGATCCGCATGAAGTCGAGCAAAAGATCGGCCTGGCAGTCGCGTGTGCCGAGATGAATGTCCGACAGGAACAGCGCTCTGAGGCTTCGGGTAGTATTGGCGTCGGTCATGGCAAACAAAGATGCGTGCCGCATCTTCTCCGAGGCGGGAATCGACGGCAAATCGCCATTCCCGATACCTCCTTTTGTCCTGCCAGCTTCTCAGTTTTATGACAGAGGCACCTATTCGCCTCCGGATGGCCTCCGGAGGACCCCGTTTCCCCCAAATACGAAGCGGCCCGGTGGAAGCCGGGCCGCGCTATCGGACAGATCGATCCGGGCCGATCACGGGCACCAGAGGACTTTCACCAGCTTTTCCGAGTTGAGCAGGCTACGCACCGGCATCTCCAGCACGTCGTCGCCAGCCACCGCCTTCTCGAAAGCGGCGCGCTTCTCGGTGCCTTCGATATGCAGCAGGATTTCGTCGGCAGCGAGCAGCAACGGCAGCGTCAGCGTGATGCGCGGCTCGATCGCCGCTTCGGCGCGGATCGCCATCACCTGCGCCTTGCAATCGGGCGAATTGGCGGCCGCCAGGTTGTCGCCACCGGGATAGAACGACGCGGTGTGGCCGTCATCCCCCATGCCAAGCACCACGGCGGCGAACGGCAGCGGCAGATCGGCGATCACCTTGCCAACTTCGGCCACCGCCTCCTCAGGCGTCGGCACCGGCCGGTAGAGAGGCACGAACTCGATGTTGCTGAGCGGTCCCTTCAAGAGATGACGGCGGGCGAGGCCGGCATTGGAGCGCACGTCCGTTTCCGGCACCCAGCGCTCGTCGACCAGCGTCACCACCACGTCGTTCCATGGCATGCGGTAGCGCGACAGCGCCTCCAGGAACCGCACCGGCGTCTTGCCGCCCGACAACGCCAGCGCTGCCTTGCCGTGCAGGCGGATGGTATGGGCGAGCGCGCCAGCGACCTCGACGGTCAAGGCGTCGGCGAGCGCCTCGCCATTCTCGAACTCTTGAAACTCGTACATCCGTTCCTCCAGATCGGCGATGCATGACGCCGTCGGCTTGTCATCGGCTGGACGGCAATTCGGCCAAGTCAACGGACGATGCCGTGCCGGCCAGCTTTCCCCTTGCTCAAATATACACAATCGGCCGGCGTTAGCACCGGCCGACTTTCTGCAATCCCTACTAACCTGTATTGATCGCGGCGCAATCTATCAGTTTGTCTGCAGCGCCTTGATGGCGGCGACCAGCCCCTTGGTCGACACATCCTGGCTTCCCGCCGGCTCGGCCTCACCCTTGAGAACCGGCAGAAGCCGGTTGGCGAGTTCCTTGCCGAGTTCAACGCCCCACTGGTCGTAGGAGTTGACGCCCCAGATGGTGCCCTGCACGAACACCTTGTGCTCGTAGATGGCGATCAGGCGGCCAAGCGTCTTGGGATCGAGCGTCCGGTAGAGGATGGTGTTGGTCGGCCGGTTGCCCGGGAAGGCCTTGTGGGGGGCCAATGCGGCAATGTCGGCGTCCGACTTGCCGGCCTTCTTCAGTTCGGCAGCGGCTTCCTCGACCGTCTTGCCAAGCATCAGCGCCTCGGTCTGGGCCAGCACGTTGGAGAGCAGCTTGGCGTGGTGGTCGCCAACCTGCTCGTGCGGCACGGCAGCGGCCAGGAAGTCGGCCGGGATGACATCGGTGCCCTGGTGGATCAGCTGGTAGAAGGCGTGCTGGCCGTTGGTGCCCGGCTCGCCCCAGACGATCGGACCCGAGGCGCGCGGCACCGGCGTGCCGTCGGTGCGCACGCCCTTGCCGTTGCTCTCCATGTCGAGCTGCTGCAGATAGGCGGCGAAGCGGTTGAGGCGCTGGTCATACGGCAGCACCGCATGCGTCGAGAAGCCCCAGACATTACGGTACCAGACGCCGAGAAGGCCGAGGATCACCGGGATGTTCTTGTCAAGCGGCGCGCTGCGGAAGTGGTTGTCCACCTCATGGGCGCCGGCCAGGAAGGCGACGAAGTTGTCGTACCCGACGGCGATGGCCACCGGCAGGCCGATCGCCGACCACACCGAGTAGCGGCCGCCGACCCAATCCCAGAAGCCGAAGGCGCGTTTGACGTCCATGCCGAAGGCCGCCACCTTGTCGAGCGCCGTCGAGACGGCGCAGAAGTGAGCGCCGACCGCCGCTTCGCCGAGATGCTCCTTGATCCAGGCGCGGGCGGTGCCGGCGTTGGTCATGGTCTCGGAGGTGGTGAAGGTCTTCGACGCCACGATGAACAGCGTCGTCTTCGGATCGAGTTCGGCCAGCGTGTCGGCGATATGGGCGCCATCGACGTTGGAGACGTAGTGCAGGCGCGGGCCATTGCCGCGGTAGGGCGTGAGCGCGAGCGTCGCCATAGCCGGGCCAAGGTCGGAGCCACCGATACCGATGTTGACGACGTCGGTGAACTTGGCGCCGGTCGACGAAGCGATCTTGCCGGAGCGAACGCCCTCGGCGAAGTCGCGCAGGCGGCCAAGCACCTCGTTGACGTCAGGCATGACGTCCTTGCCATCGACGATGACAGGCGTGTTGGAGCGATTGCGCAGCGCCGTGTGCAGCACCGCGCGCTTCTCGGTGGTGTTGATGACGGCACCGGCAAACATGGCGTCGCGCCGCTCGACCACACCCGCCGCCTTGGCCAGCTCGATCAGCAGGCCGAAGGCGTCCGCGTCGAGGCGGTTCTTCGAGAAATCGAGCAGCATGTCGTCGAGGCGCACGCTGAAGCGGTCGAAGCGACCGGCGTCCTCGGCGAACAGCTTGCGCATCGGGCGATTGGCCAGCTCGGCCTTCTTGGCTTCCAGACGCTTGAAGATAGGATCCAGCTCCGCGACCATTTCACGCACTCCCATGCCGGGCCATTGCCCGCTTCTGTTCCGCCGATTGGCTCGGGATATTACGGAGAGGACGAGAGCAAGGCTAGTACCTTCGTCTAGGTTTGAATGCGAACTCGAGCCAAATATCGCGGCAAACCGTTGAAATTCCGGTGGGAAAGGGCACCGTCGAGAAACGGTGGCCGTGTGCTTACCACCAGGCGTGGAAGTGGTGCACCGGGCCGTGGCCGTGGCCGATCTCGAGCCGGTCGGCGGCAACGATGGCCGCCGTGACATAGGCCTTGGCGTCGGTGACGGCGGCGGCGAGGTCGAGCCCCTTGGCGAGACCGGCGGCGATGGCCGACGATAGCGTGCAGCCGGTGCCGTGGGTGTTGCGCGTCGCGTGGCGCGGCGCCCTCAGCCAGTGCGCGCCCTCCCCGTCGAGGAACAGGTCGGCGCTGTCGGCGCCCGTGCCATGGCCACCCTTGACCAGCACGGCCGTCGGGCCGAGCGACAGCAACTCGCGTGCCGCCGCCAGCATGTCCTCGGGTGTGTCGTCGACCGTCCGGCCGAGCAGCTTGCCGGCCTCCGGCAGGTTGGGGGTGATGAGGCTGGCCAGCGGGAACAGCTCGTCGCGCAGCGTTGCCACCGCCTCGGCCTTGAGCAGGCTGTCGCCCGACGTCGCCACCATCACAGGGTCGAGGACGATGCGGCTCTGCCGGTAATCCCTGAGGCCGGCCGCCACGGTGCGGATCAGCTCCGGGCTGGCCAGCATGCCGATCTTCACCGCCCCGACGGCGAGGTCGGAGAACACGGCGTCAATCTCGGCACGGACGAAGTCGGCCGGCGCCTCGTGGATCGCCGTGACGCCGCGCGTGTTCTGCGCCGTCAGCGCCGTGATCACCGACGCGCCATAGACGCCCAGCGCCGAGAAGGTCTTGAGGTCGGCCTGGATGCCGGCGCCGCCGCTCGAATCCGACCCGGCGATGGTGACCGCGATCGCCGTCATGCCCGTGTCTCCCAGGTCCTGGCCGCGGCGAGCCACAGTCCGAGCCGCGCCTCCGGATCGGCCGCCGACAGCACGTCGGAGATCACCGCCACGCTGTCGGCGCCAGCGGTCCAGCAGATCGGCGCCCGGTCGAGCGAGATGCCGCCGATCGCCACCAGCGGCCGCCGAGCGATGCGCTTCCACTCGGCGAGCAACTCTGGCCCGCTCTCCGGCGCCGCATCGTCCTTGGAAACGGTTGACCAGATCGGCCCGAGCGCCACGTGATGCGGATCGACGGCAAGCGCCCGGTCGAGCTCTGCCCGGTTGGCGGTGGAGACGCCGAAACGGATGCCGGCGGCGCGGATCGCCTTGAGGTCGGCGCTGTCCAAATCCTCTTGACCGAGGTGCAGCCACTCGGCGCCGAATTCGATCGCCTCCTGCCAGTGATCGTTGACCACGCACAGGGCACCGGCGGCCTTGCAGAGGGCCAGCGAGTCGGCAATTTCCCGCCGCCGCGTCTCGGCATCGGGCGCCTTGGTGCGGATCTGTACCAGCTTCAGCCCGAGCGGCAGCAGACGCGGCAGCCAGGCGGCGCGATCGATGATGAGATAGAAGCGGTCAAGCATCGGATGTCCATTTGAAGGCAAAAACGAGGGTGGGATCAGTGGCGCATCGGCCGGCTGGCGTGGATGACCTTGGTCGCCTGCGTGTAGATGACCCTGAGAAGATCCTCGGCGATGGCCGGCGCCACCATCCAGCCATAGCGGTAAAGGCCGTTGATGGCGATGACGCGGTCGCCGACCGACACCTTCGGCACTCCGTTCATCAGCACCGGCATCAGGCCCGAGCGCAGCTCCATCACTTCGGCCTCGGCGAAAGCCGGCAGCAACGACACCGCGTGGGCCATCAGTTCGCCGGCCGAGCGCACCGACACGCCGCTACGGTCGTCGTCGACGGTGGTGGAGCCGATCACGTAGACGCCCTGGCCGCGCGGCGTCACATAGAGGGCATGCCGGTTGTGCAAGAGGCGGATCGGCCGGTTGAACTCGATCTTGTGGTTGCGCACCACGGCCATTTCCGCCGTGACGGCCCTGAGTTCGGGAAAGCGGTCGCGTGCGCCGAGGCCGCGCGTGTCGACGATGCGCTCGGCCTGAAGGCTGTCTATCGTGCCGATCCAGTCGAAGCGGATCCTGATGCCGCCCGCCTCAAGCACGTCTTTGAGGCCGGAGAACAAGGTGCGCGGATCGGCATGCGCTGCCTGCGGGAAATACATGCCCCGGCCGTAGATGCCGGCGAGCGACGGCTCGAGGTCGGCGATCCGCTCCTCGTCGACCCAGTCGTAATTGAGGACGAAGGCGGAGTAATCGTCGAGCGCCGTCGGCTGGCGCCGGTTGCCGAGCACCAGCGCCCCCTTGACGGTGAGGTTGGGGATCAGCGTTGGCCACAGGTCGAGCGAGCGACGCCCAAGGTCAACGATGGTGGCGTCGGCACCGTCGGCCTCGCAGTCGGGCGCCAGAACGCCGGTTCCGTTCCAGGCCGGCGATGCGGAAAAATCGCTCTGCCGCTCGTAGACCGCCACCTTGAGGCCGGCACGAGCGCATACCAGGGCCGTGACGAGTCCCATGGGACCAGCGCCAACGATCGCCACGTCAACCATGTCGCGCTTGCCGTTCGCAATCTCGCTCATCAAACGTCTCTCGCGTCGGAGAATTGCCCTTTGGCTCGGGGACTTTATTGGCCCGCGGCCAAGGGAGTGTCAACGCCAACCGATCAGCCCAGGGCAACCATTTGAGGCCGCATCCGGCAACTTCCGGCGCCAAGCGGAGCGAAAGCCCAAGGGCCGGAGGCCCGCCGGCGCTTGAGGCCGAGATTTATGTCGGCGTGTCGGCGCTCCTCGCCTTCGCCTTGGCTTCCAGGATGCCGAGACGTCGCTCGCGCCAAACCACGAACACGCCGGAGGCGATCACCACCAGCGAGCCGGCCACCACCACCACCGTCGGCACGTCACCGAACACCAGATAGGACAGAACGACGATCCAGATCATGTTGATGTAGTCGAGGGGGGCAATGACCGAGGCCTCGGCGAGGCGATAGGACTGCGTCATCAGCACCTGACCGATGCCGCCGAACAGACCGGCGACGATCAGCATGGCGGCGTCGGAAAAGCTTGGCACCACCCAGCCGAAGGGGAGCGTCACAAAGGAAAACACCGAGCCGCAGGCCAGGAAGTAGAAGACGATAGCGCCGGTGGTCTCGGTCGCCGTCAGCTCGCGCACGGTAACGGCGGCAACCGCCCCCAGCACTGCCGAGGCGAGCGCGCAGGCCGCCCCGATCGCCCGGTCGCCCTGGAACCCGATGCCAAAGCCATTGAGTTGTTCGGACAGCACGATCAACACGCCAACAAAGCCGATGCCGACCGCCGCCCAGCGGAAGCTCCTGACGCGCTCGTGCAGGATAAGCGCCGCGAAACAAACGCCAAACAGTGGACCGGAATAGCTGATGGCGGTGGCGTCGGGCAGCGGCAGGTAGGACACCGCCGTGAACCAGCAGAACATCGACACCGTGCCGACCACCGACCGCCGCACGTGGCCGAGCGGCTTCTTGGTCTTGAGCGAGGCGGGAAAAACGCCGAGCACGGCGAGATAGACCACCACCGGGATGATGCCGAAGAAGGAGCGGGCGAACAGCACTTCGCCCGGCGGAACGCGGCTCGACGCCAGCTTGATCAGCGTCAGCATGATGGCGAAAGCTATGGTCGAGGCAAGCTTGAAGAGAATGCCCGCGGCAGTCGACGACATGGAAAAGGCAGCTCCTTGCACAGCCGCTTATACAGAGATTTGCCGCGGGACCAAGCCCCGATTTATCATATTTTTGGGCATCCGCGATGCACTTGGCACGCCTCAGGCCAGGTGCGCCTTCAGGAAATCGACCGTCCTCGTCCAGGCGAGATCGGCCGCCGCCTTGTCATAGCGCGCCGCCGAGGTGTCGTTGTTGAAGGCGTGGTTGACGTTCGGATAGACGTGAATCTCGTAGGTCTTGCCGGCCGCCTTCAGCGCCGTTTCGAACACCGGTATGCCGGCATTGATGCGGTCATCAAGGCCGGCGTAGTGCAGAAGCAGCGGCGCCTTGATGGCGGCCACCGTTTCGGCCACCGGCTGGGCACCGTAATAGGACACGGCGGCGCCGAGGTCGGGATCGGCCACCGCCGTCTGCAGCGACAGCCCGCCGCCCCAGCAGAAGCCGACACTGCCGGACTTGCCGTTGCCGCCCTCGTGGCCGCGCAGGAACGTCGCGGCCGCCACGGCATTGCCCACGGCCTTCGCCCTGTCGAGCCCGCCGATCAGGTCGCGCGCCTTATCCTCATCCGCGGGCGTGCCGCCGGCCGGCGACAGGAAGTCCGGCGCCAGCACCAGAAAACCTTCGAGCGCCAGGCGGCGGGCGACATCCTCGATATGGCCGTTCAGCCCGCGGTTCTCGTGGATGACCATCACCGCCGGCAGCGGCCCGGTCGTCGCCTTGGCGCGGACGAGGTAGCCCTTCATCGGCCCGCCGTCGCCGGCAAACTCGATCGTCGACGCATCGAGCCGATCGTCGGCCGCCTCAACGACGGCCGCCTTGGCCTGCCCGGCCTCGATCAGCGGCACGATGGCCGCTGCCGCCGCGCTCGAACCGGCCAGCTTGCCCAGCTTTTCCATGAAGCCGCGGCGGTCGAGCGTCAGGTGGGTGTATTCGTCATAGAGACGGATCATGTCCTGCGTGATGACGATGCGTTCGCTCATGTCGGTGCTCCCTCGGGAAGGCGCCCCCACGCCGATACCGACAGTCAGGTATTTTTCCTGATGTGTAAACCGCGTATTTGCTCGGCTCGCGTCACAGCCTGACTTGAAACTCGCTGGTGGCTAGGCAGATAGCGAGAGGCACGAGAACCGGAGCAGAGCGAAGTTATTGTTCGTGAGCACCGGAAGCGCAGAAGCCAAAGCCTCGTACGGAAAAGGGGGAACCGGTTTTCCGAGAAAACGATGCGACAAAGAAGAGCTAGCTAGATGCCCGCCCAGTAGAGTTTCGGGGCTGGCACTCAGTCGAGCGTCAGGTCGTCGGAGCGCCGCTCCCAGATCGCCTTGGCCCGCGCCGAATGCCAGCCGAGGCAATAGCCGATGGCCCGCTCCACCGCGCCAGCCTTCGGCCCGGCGGCGTGGACGTCGTCGAGCATGACGTGCGCCATATGGATATCGTTGAGCACGCCGAGCACGTCCTGCGCCGCCTTGACGCGCGGCAGCAGCTTGCGCCGCGTCGATTTCGGCAGCAGCGGTTCGAAGAAGTCGTAGGCGTAGCGCAGCCGCTTGAAGCGCTTTCTGAGGTCATGCCGTTCCTCGGGCGACAGCGCCTCCGGGTCGCGGCCGAGCTTTTTCACCTTGCGCCGGAGCCCGGCGACCACGCGCTCGGCAAAGCGGGCGACCGGCGCGGCGAGGTCGCCGCTCTGGCCGACGTCGCCCATCGACAGCCAGCCTCGCGCCTCTGTGAAGGCCAGGAGATCGATCAGGAAATCGCCGGTCCGCCGATCGGCCAGAACGGCGGCGAGACGACGGCGCGCCGCCTTGCGCCGCTTCTCGAGCAGGCCGATCAGCGCGGCGATGTCGCCGCCGCCGTCGAGCGGCGCCACCAGTTCGTCGATCAGCACGTCCATGTCGCGGGTGGCGGCCACTTCGGCGGCCAGCCATTGCGCCTCCTCGGCGAGCGGCTCAGCCGCCCCGGTCGCGATGACCGGCTCGAAAACCTTCAGGGCCGTCCGGAGCCGACGCAGCCCAACGCGCAGCTGATGCGCCCCTTCGGGATCGTCGCCGATCCGCAAGGCCGCGACATTGGCAGAGATCTGGACGGCGCAGGACCTCAGGACCAGTTGCAACGCCATCTCGACGGACATGTCGTCGTCAAGGTCCGCGTCCACCGCCGTCGCCGGCTCGGCCGCCCCGATGTCGCCTTCGAGCAGGGCATAGCCGAGATCGGACTTGGCCCGCGTCGAGAAATGGAAGGCGGCACCGGCCAGCGCCGGCCGCGCCACGTCGAACAGCGCCCGCCGGTCACCGGAGAGAAGCTCGAACTCCACCTCGCGAATGTCGGCGCGCCGGCTGCCGGCCGTCGCCACGCCTCGGTCGAGCGCCATCTCGATGCGGTCGCCGCCGGGGGTGACGATCTCCCAGCGCCGCCGCGCCACCCGCATGGAAAACAATGGCACCAGCGGCCGGCCGTCGACAAGCTTGGTCAGTTCGGCCGCCGCCTCGTCGGGCAGGCGGGCAAGATCCGGCACCCGGCCGGCGTAGGGCACGTTGAACTCCGGCCGCTCGGCGAGCCCGAGCGAGAAGCTGCCGGAGAATTTCACCGTCTGCTCGCCGCTGCGGCCAGCCCTGCGCAGACGCAGGCTGATGCCCTTTGCGCGCAAGGCAAGGTCTGGCGTGTCGAAATAGGTGCTGACGAGCCGCTTGTCGCCCTTCGCCGTGACGCTCAGCCCCGACAGGGTCGAAAGGCGTGCCAGATGCAAGGCGCCGGCCGCGTCCACGGCCACCTTCAGTTCCGCCTCGATGCCATCGGCCATGCTCGCACCCTCCCTCGTTTCAACCCAATCCTATCGTCGCTGGCAGGGTTTGACGAGACGGCCCGCAGCACCACGCTGATTCCAGATTGTCGTTCCCGGCCAACGGACCCCGGAGGCGGTCACCACGATGCCAGCCGGATGCCCATTTTCTGACCGGTTGGGAAAAAATGCTTGCCAATCGGCCAATTGTCGGTTCGGATAAGGGCTCGTCGGCCGACGGGGAAAAGTGAGAACAAGACCGTCAGGCTCGGCACGGGGTTCGCCGAGGTCGCTCGGCAACAGGGGAGTATACCTTATGAAAACGATGTCCCGCCTTCTGGCGGCCACGATGCTTGTGGCTGGCCTTGCCAGCGCCGCCCACGCCAAGACGTTCGTCTATTGCTCCGAGAGCAGCCCGGAAGGCTTCGACCCAGCGCCTTACGCCGGTGGCAACACCTTCGACGCCTCCTCGAAGCCGGTTTACAGCCGCCTGACCGAGTTTGAGCGCGGTGCGACCACTGTCGTTCCCGGCCTCGCCGAGAGCTGGGATATCTCCGAAGACGGCACCGTCTACACCTTCCACCTCCGCCATGGCGTCAAGTTCCACACCACCGAGTATTTCACGCCGACGCGCGACTTCAACGCCGACGACGTCCTCTTCTCGTTCCAGCGCCAGAACGACAAGAACGATCCCTGGTATTCCTACGCTGGCGGCAGCTGGGAATACTGGACCGGCATGGACATGCCGAACCTCGTCAAGTCGATCGAGAAGGTTGACGACTACACCGTCAAGCTGACGCTGACGGCGGCCAACGCGCCGATGCTGGCCAACCTGGCGATGGACTTCGCCTCGATCCTTTCCAAGGAATATGCCGACAAGCTCGCCGCCGACGGCAAGCAGCCCGACCTTAACCAGTTGCCGGTCGGCACCGGCCCGTTCCAGTTCGTCGCCTACGAGAAGGACGCGGTCATCCGTTACCAGGCCTTCGCCGACTATTGGGGTGGCAAGCAGAAGATCGATGACCTCGTCTTCGCCATCACGCCGGACGCCTCGGTCCGCCTGCAGAAGCTGAAGGCCAACGAATGCCAGCTGATGCCCTACCCGAACCCGGCTGACGTGCAGGCCCTTCAGTCTGACGACAGCCTCCAGCTGATGAGCCAGGCCGGCCTCAACATCGGCTACCTTGCCTACAACGTCCTGCAGAAGCCTTTCGACGACGTGCGCGTCCGCAAGGCGCTCAACATGGCGATCAACAAGAAGGCGATCATCGAAGCCGTCTTCCAGGGCACCGGCCAGGAAGCCAAGAACCCGATCCCGCCGACCATGTGGTCCTACAACGACCAGGTGCAGGACGACCCCTATGATGTCGAAGCGGCCAAGAAGCTGCTCGCCGAAGCCGGCGTCAAGGATCTGTCCATGAAGGTGTGGGCGATGCCGGTGTCGCGTCCCTACAACCCGAACGCCCGTCGCATGGCCGAGCTGCTCCAGGCCGACTTCGCCGCCGTCGGCGTCAAGGTCGAGATCGTCTCCTTCGAGTGGGCCGAGTATCTGAAGCGCAGCCAGGACAAGGCGCGCGACGGCGCCGTTCTGATGGGCTGGACCGGCGACAACGGCGACCCGGACAACTTCCTCGCCGTGCTGGCCGGCTGCGCCGGCGTCGGCGGCTCGAACCGCGCCAACTGGTGCAACGAGGAGTTCAACAACCTGGTGGTCAAGGCCTCCAAGGTGTCGGACGTCGCCGAGCGCACCAAGCTCTATGAAGAGGCGCAGGTCGTCTTCAAGAAGGAAGCGCCCTGGGCGACCATCGCCCACTCCACCACCTACGTGCCGATGTCCAAGTCGGTGATCGACTACAAGGTCGATCCGCTTGGTTCGCATCGCTTCGACGGCGTCGATATCGCCGAGTAAGCGAGCCGTCACGGCAAACGCGGTTCCGGGGAGCCATCCCCGGAACCGTTTTCGCATTCGGAGACCAGGCCGGAAAGCGCCGCAGCCGGCCGCCTCCATGCGGAAAACCATGTAGGATGGCGGAAATCCCGGCAATTTCATGCCGCAAATTTGGTCAAATGGCGACGTTGTCGCTTGCAGGCCGGGTTTTCGGCGGCTACTGGAAGCCCCATGCCCATCGCAACCGCCCTCCGTCCCTTCCGTCCCGATGACCGCGCCGCGGTCGTCCGGCTGTGGCACGACGCCTGGCACGATGGCCATGGCGCGGTTCTGCCCGCCCATGCGGTCGCCGAGCGTACGCTGGAAAGCTTCGATCTTCGCCTCGGTCCGCTCGAGGCCGGCAGCCTCGTTGCAGACCATGACGGCCGCATCCTCGGCTTTGCAGCGATCGAGGGCAACGAAATCGACCAGCTCTACGTCGCCACCGAGGCGCGCGGCACCGGTCTTGCTGCCGAACTTCTCGCCGCCGCCGAGGCAGAGCTCGTCCGGCGCGGCGTGCGCGACGCGGAGATCCAGTGTTCGTCCGGCAACGACCGCGCCCGTCGCTTCTACACACGGGCCGGCTGGCGCGACAGCGGCGTCCGGCAAGCTCCGATCTGGACTCCCGACGGCCGCCGTGAAACGCATCCGACCCATATCTTTGTCAAGCAACTCTCGAGCCTGGACTGACCCTGCACCATGTTCGGTTTCATCCTCCGACGCCTCAGCCTGTTGATTCCGACCTTCATCGGCGTCAGTCTGGTCGCCTTCTTCTTCATCCGCATGCTGCCCGGCGATCCGGTGCTGCTGCTGGCCGGTGAGCGTGGCATCTCGCCCGAACGCTACGCCGAGCTGATGCACCGCTTCGGCTTCGACCTGCCGCTCTGGCAGCAGTTCATCTACTATTTCACCGATCTGCTGCACGGCGACTTCGGCACGTCGATCTCGACCAAGAAGCCGATCTTCACCGAGTTCTTCACGCTGTTCCCGGCAACGCTGGAGCTGTCGATCTGCGCGGTGATCTTCGCCGTCGCGCTCGGTGTGCCGGCCGGCGTCATCGCGGCCGTCAAGCGCAATTCCTGGTTCGACCATTCGGCGATGGCCACCGCCCTGGTCGGCTACTCCATGCCGATCTTCTGGTGGGCGCTGCTCCTGATCATCGTCTTCTCCGGCATGCTCGGCTGGACGCCGGTGTCCGGCCGCATCTCGCTGATGTTCTTCTTCCCCAAGGTGACCGGCTTCATGCTGATCGACAGCTTCCTGTCCGGCAAGGCGGGCGCCTTCCAGTCGGCGGCCAGCCACCTGATCCTGCCGACCATCGTGCTCGGCACCATTCCGCTCGCCGTCATCGCCCGCCAGACGCGCTCGGCCATGCTGGAAGTGCTCGGCGAGGACTATATCCGCACCGCCAAGGCCAAGGGCCTCAGCCCCTTCCGCGTCGTCGCCGTGCATGCGCTCCGCAACGCGCTGATCCCGGTGATCACCACCATCGGCCTGCAGGTCGGCACACTGATGGCCGGCGCCATCCTGACCGAGACGATCTTCTCCTGGCCGGGCATCGGCAAGTGGATGGTCGATTCGATCTTTCGCCGCGACTATCCGGCCGTGCAGGGGGGCCTCGTGCTGATCGCCCTGATCGTCATGGCCGTCAACCTCGTCGTCGACATGCTCTACGGGCTCGTCAATCCCAAGATCCGGCACCAGAGGTAATCCGATGACCGCCGTCTCCGCTTCCGTCCGCCCAGGACGCCTCAAGGAATTCTGGCGCTATTTCTCGGAAAACCACGGCGCCGTCGCCGGCCTCGTGCTGTTCGTGGCGCTGGTGATCGTCGCGCTCGCCGCGCCGGTCTTCGCCCCCTTCAACCCCGACCAGCAGTTCCGCGATGCCCTGTTGATGCCGCCGCTCACCGAGGGCAGCGAGGGCCTGTTCCTGCTCGGCACCGACGCCCTCGGCCGCGACATGCTGTCGCGCCTGATCTTCGGCGCCCGCTTCTCGCTGTTCATCGGCGTCGTCGTCGTTTCGGTGTCGCTGATCGGCGGCGTCATAATCGGCATGTTCGCCGGCTTCTTCCGCGGCTGGGTCGACACCGTGATCATGCGCATCATGGACATCATCCTGGCCTTCCCGTCGCTGCTGCTGGCGCTGACGCTGGTCGCCGTGCTCGGCCCCGGCCTCACCAACGCCATGATCGCCATCGCCATCGTGGCGCAGCCGCATTACGTCCGCCTGACACGCGCCGCCGTGTTCTCCGAGCGCAACCGCGACTACGTGACGGCCGCCCGCGTCTCCGGCGCCGGGCCGTTCTGGCTGATGTTCGTCACCATCCTGCCCAACTGCATGGCGCCCTTGATCGTCCAGGCCGCCCTCTCCTTCTCGGGTGCCATCCTCGACGCCGCCGCCCTCGGCTTCCTCGGCATGGGCGCCCAGCCGCCGACGCCGGAATGGGGCACCATGCTGGCCGAGGCCCGCGAGTTCATCACCCGCGCCTGGTGGGTCGTCACCTTCCCCGGTCTTGCCATCCTGATCACCGTGCTGGCGATCAACCTGATGGGCGACGGCCTGCGCGATGCCCTCGATCCGAAGCTGAAGAGGTCGTGATGCCCATTCTCGAAATCAGCAACCTCTCGGTCGACTTCCGCACGGTGGGCGGCCAGTTCCGCGCCGTCGACGGCGTCTCGATGACCGTCGAACCGGGCGAGATCGTCTCCATTGTCGGCGAAAGCGGCTCTGGCAAGTCGGTGTCCATGCTGGCGCTGATGGGCCTGCTACCCTGGACGGCGACGATTACCGCCGACCGCATGATGTTCGACGGCAAGGACCTGCTGACCATCTCGCCGCGCGAGCGCCGCCGCATCATCGGCAAGGACCTGGCGATGATCTTCCAGGAGCCGATGAGCTCGCTCAACCCGTGCTACACGGTCGGTTGGCAGATCAGCGAAGTGCTGGAAGCCCATCTCGGCCTCAACAAGCGGGCCCGGCGCGACCGTACCGTCGAGCTTCTCGAACTGGTCGGCATCCCCTCGGCTTCCGAGCGCCTCGATACCTACCCGCACCAGATGTCGGGCGGCATGAACCAGCGCGTGATGATCGCCATGGCGATCGCCTGCAATCCCAAGCTGCTGATCGCCGACGAGCCGACCACCGCGCTCGACGTCACCATCCAGGCGCAGATCCTCGATCTCCTCGCCAAGCTGCAGCGCGAGACCGGCATGGCGCTGGTGCTGATCACCCACGACATGGGCGTCGTTGCCGAGACCGCCAACCGCGTCTCGGTGCAATATGCCGGGCAGAAGGTCGAGGAGCAGCCGGTCAGCCAGCTGTTCGCCGATCCGCACCATCCCTACACGGCGGCGCTGCTGTCGGCGCTGCCGGAGCGGGCGACGACGCGCCGCCTGCCGTCGATCCCCGGCGTGGTGCCCGGCCAGTATGACCGCCCCACCGGCTGCCTGTTCAGCCCGCGCTGCGACTTCGCCACCGAGCGCTGCGTCGAGAAGGCACCGGTCACCCAGGGCCAGGCCGCCGGCTACGCGCTCTGCCACTATCCGCTCAACCAGGGCAAGCCGGTCGGCCATCCCGGCCCGGCCGCCATCCTCGACCGGAGGATTTCGGCATGAACGCTCCCGTCCAGCCAAACATCGTCCTTGAGGCGCAGCATCTTGCCCGCCACTACAGCCTGAAGCGCGGCATGTTCGGCGAGCCGGCCACCGTGCGGGCGCTGTCGGAAGCTTCCTTCAAGCTGGCCACCGGCAAGACGCTGGCCGTCGTCGGCGAATCCGGATGCGGCAAGTCGACGCTGGCCCGCCTCGTCACCATGATCGAGCCGCCGACGGCCGGCGAGCTGATCATCGACGGCAAGCCGGTGCACCACAACGACGTGCCGAGCCACGAGCTGCGTCGGACCGTGCAGATCGTCTTCCAGGACCCCTACGGCTCGCTCAACCCGCGCCAGAAGGTCGGCACTATCCTCGAGGAGCCTCTGCGCCTCAACACCTCGCTGTCGGCCGCCGAACGGCAGGCCAAGGCGCGGGCAATGATGGAGCGGGTCGGCCTGCGGCCCGAGCACTACGACCGCTATCCGCACATGTTCTCCGGCGGCCAGCGCCAGCGCATCGCCATCGCCCGGTCGCTGATGCTCAACCCGAAGATCCTGGTGCTCGACGAGCCGGTGTCGGCGCTCGACGTCTCCATCCAGGCGCAGGTGCTGAACCTGCTGATGGACCTGCAGCAGGAATTCGGCCTCGCCTACCTGTTCATCAGCCACGATCTCTCGGTGGTGCGCCACATCGCCGACGAGGTGATGGTGATGTATCTCGGTCGTCCCGTCGAGTTCGGCACGGCCGACGAGATCTTCAACACGCCGCGCCATCCCTACACGCGCGCCCTGTTGTCGGCGACGCCGACCACCGAGCCGGAGAAGCGGCGCGAGCGCATCCGCCTGACCGGCGAGTTGCCCTCGCCGCTGCATCCGCCAAAGGGCTGCGCCTTCCACCCGCGCTGCCCCTTCGCCTACGAGCCCTGCGATGTCGACCAGCCGAAGCTGCTGAAGGCGCCCGGCGGCAACGCCGACGTCGCCTGCTTCGCCGTGCAGGGCGAACTGCTCTAGGGACGTCCCCAAATACCCGGTTCAGAGACCGGTCGACGCCAATGCCTTGGTGAGCGGGGTCGCGACGAGCGGCCCCGTAACCGTTTCAAGGCGGCGGTCGGCGAGCCGGTGCGGCACCCGCCACAGATAGGCCATCTCGCGCGAAGCGTGAATCACCGGATCGAACAGGCCGATCAGGTCGAAGACGAAACCGGGCACCCGCTGGATCCGCATCGGCCGGCCATGGGCGACGCCGGCCGCCGCGGCGATATCGGCAATCGAGGCGGTGTGCCCCTCGAAGTGAAACACCTCGAAAGCGCCGAGGTGATCGCGCTGGTTGGCCAATCGCACGAAGGCACGGGCGAGGTCGGGCAGATAAGCCCAGGCATGCGGCACGTCCTTCGGCCCCGGGGACCGGATGATGCCCCGTTTCGCCTTGGTGGCGATGAACGCCGACAGCCAGCTTTGCTTCGAAATGGTCGGACCGAAGAAGTCGCCGGCCCTGACAATGCAGCTGCGAACCCGACCGCCCCGCGCCGCCGCCTCAAAGCTCCGCTCGATCTCGACGCGGATGCGCCCCTTTTCCGAGGTCGGCGCCGCGACGAGGTCGGGCGTCAACCGCTCCGGCATCGCCTCGCCAAAGCCGTAGACGCTGCCGGGAAACAGATGCAGTGCCCCGAGACCTTCGGCAATGGCCAGCGCGGCGGCGTAAAGCGGCCTCGCCAGTACCGGCCATCGATGATAGGGCGCGTTGAGGCCATCGAACACCACGTCGACCGGTGCGGCGACTGCCGTCGTCACCGCCGCCGCATCGAACAGATCGGCCTCCACCGGTCGCATCCAGCTCGGCAGTTCGACGGCCCGCCCCTTGCGGACGAGACCGGACACCTGCCAGCCCTGACGATAGAATTCGTCGGCAACCGCCTTGCCAATACCACCGAGGGCGCCGAGGACGAGAACATGTCCAGTCATGATGATTTCCTGAAATGGGGAGTTATTGCAATCGGTTGGTGTGTCACCCGCACCCCAGGGAGCCCCAAGATGCCGATAGCCTGTGCCTTGAAGTAGATAGTTTCATTTCGCATATCAATCCGCTATAATTTTCGAATTGATATTCGTTTTTGCATGGCAGAATGCTCGACTGGACCCTTCTTCGCTCCTTTCTCGCTGTGGTCGACACCGGTTCGCTGTCGGCCGCTGCCGACCGGCTCGGGCTTGTCCAACCCACCGTCGGCCGTCACGTCCGCGAGCTGGAGGAGACGCTCGGCGTGCCGTTGTTCCGGCGGCAGCCGCGTGGCCTCGAGCCGACACCGGCCGCCCTTGACCTCGTCGAGGACGCCCGTCGCATGGGCGAGGCGGCGGATGCCCTGGAGCGCAAGGCGAGCGGTGTCGGCGACAGTCTTGCCGGCACGGTGCGCGTCACCGCCAGCCGCATGGTGGCGACTTATCTCCTGCCGGAGATCGTCGCGGCGCTGCACATCGAGGAACCGGCCGTCGACATCGAGATCGTCGCCAGTGACGAGACGCAGAATCTGCTGCGCCGCGACGCCGATATCGCGCTGCGCATGTACGAGCCGCAGCAGGCGCAACTGGTCCGTCGCCATATCGCAGACATCCCTCTTGCCGTCTACGCCGCGCCTGCCTATCTGGCCCGGCGCGGCACGCCGACGACGCTGGCCGACTTGCTCGACCACGACGTCATCGGTTTCGACCGGGGCGACGATCTTCTGCAGGGCTTTTCCCGCTTCGGCCTGCCGGTGCCGCGCGAATGGTTCCCCATCCGCAGCGACGATCACGTTGTCGTCTGGCAGATGGTGGTCGCCGGTGCCGGCATCGGTTTCGCGCAGGTGCCGATTGCCGAGGCCGAGCCACGTGTGGTTCGCTTGGCCGTAGAGGACATCGGCTTTGCGCTGCCGCTCTGGCTCGTCTATCACGAGGACCTCAGGCCGAACCGCCGCATCCGTTTCGTCGCCGACCGTCTCGCCGACGGCCTGGCACGCCGCATCGCCCGGAAGCCGCGATGATCGCCGCCCTGTCTCCCCTGCCCGCCATCGAGCTGGCGCCGCTGCTGATCGGCGCCACGCTGTTGGTCGACGGCGTCGGCGGCGTCATCGTCGAGACCGAGGCCTACGAGGCCGACGACCCGGCCTCGCATTCGTTCACCGGCGAACGGCCGCGCAACCAGGCGATGTTCGGCCCGCCGCTCACCGCCTACGTCTATCGGTCCTACGGCATTCACTGGTGCTTCAACATCGTCACCGGCCCGGCCGGCCATGGCGCGGCCGTTCTGGTGCGGGCGATCGAGCCGACCACCGGCCTCGCCGCGATGGCCGAACGACGGCGGATGGCCGAGCCACGCCTCCTCGCTGCCGGTCCCGGCCGGCTGACCGAGGCGCTCGGCATCACGGTTCGCCATAACGGCTTGCCGCTCGACGCGCCACCGTTCGAGTTGACGCCACGCGCGGACGCACCCGATATCGTCACCGGCCCGCGCATCGGCATTACCAAGGCGGTCGACCGCCCCTGGCGCTTCGGCCTTCGCGGATCACCCTTCCTGAGCCGACCGTTCCGTTGAACGTATTTACCGCAGCAGTCGCAGGGAGCCGGTGAGCGACTTTACCCACTTGGCCGGGCCGCACAGGCCGACGCCGTCGACCACCTCGTCGGCGAGGTGTTTCCCCGGCAGCAGCGCCTCATACTCCTGATAGTCGTGCAGCGACCGCGAGAAGGCCGGAAACACCACCAGCGCGCTGTCGTCGCCGCGCGGCATCGCCTTCAGCATCAGCGCGCCGATCACCTCGGGCGTGGCGGCGAGGATAGGCACCGGCAGGATGGAACTGTCGTCGATGGTCCGGCCATCGGCATCGACGAGCTGCCGGTTGCCGAGCCACGGCAGGCGGGCACCCAAACCGATGCCGATGGCACCGACGGTATTGGCAAGAAGGCCGAGCGGCAATTCAGGATTGACGATGATGGCGAGGCGGCGATCGGGCGGCATGACAACTCCGGGTTAACGTGACAACGCCGGCAGGATATCCGCCCTGCCAGGGCAGATCCTTTCGAAGTTTGCGACGAGGCCTGGAAATATGGTAGAACCTACCCTCCCCAAGCTGACGGAAGGTAGGATATGCCAATCCAGTCCCTCGAACCGGTCGATGTCAGGATTCTCGAGGCGTTGCAGGCCGACGGCCGGCTGACCAACCAGGCGCTGGCCGCCGAGGTCGGGCTGTCGACATCGCCGTGCTGGCGGCGGGTACGTCAGCTCGAGGAAACCGGCGTCATCGGCGGCTACCGCGCCGCGCTCGACCGCCAGAAGATCGGCCTCGGCGTGCTCGCCTTCATCCGCGTCAAGATCGACAGCCACAGCGAGGCCGAAGCCGAGGAGTTCTCCAAGAGCGTCGCCCGCCTGCCCGAGGTGATCGCCTGCTATTCGATCGCCGGTGACGCCGACTTCCTGTTGCAGGTGGTTTCGCCCGACCTCGACACCTACGCCGACTTCGCCATGACGGTGATCCGCCGCCTGCCGCGCATCAAGGAGATGCAGACGACCTTCGTGCTGAAGGAGATCAAGCCGTTCACGGGTTTGCCGGTGGGGCTCAGCTAAGTCCCCGCACATCCACCCGAAAAGTCTGCAACTTTTCAGGCGGATGCGTCAGTAGACCGGCTTGCCGCCGATGGTCAGCAGCCCGAGCATGTCGTCGTCGTCGGCCACCCAGCGCTGCAGGGCGGCCACCGTCACCATGTCGGTTCCGCCCTCGTCACCGACACCGGCGATGTGCTGGTAGGGTTCGAAGGTGTCGCCGAGGTGCGACAGCACAGCGAAGGCGGTGCTGAAGTCGTCGCCGCCGGCATAGCGGCTCGGGGTGACAATGGCGCGGATGCCGGCCGCCGTGGCGGCGGCAAGGCCCGGGCCGTTGTCCTCGAACACCAGCGCGGCGCGGGGCGTCAGACCGAGCCGGGCGAGCGCCAGTTCATAGACGTCGGGCGCCGGCTTGGGTCGCACCACGCCGGCCCCGCCGACGATGGCGGTGATCTTCTCAAGCCCGTCGAGGCCGAAATTGGCCAGGATCAGCGCTTCGGCATTCTCGATGCTCGAGGTGGTAGCCAGCACCACGGCGAGGCCTTGCGAACGGGCGTCGTCGATCAGCCGTTCGATGCCGGGCCGTGGCCGGGCGAGCCGCCGATCCACCAGCTTGGCGAACAGGCGCGTCTTGGCGGCGTGCAACTCGTCGAACCGCCGCCGGCCCTCGGCGGCCATCGGCGGCGCGTGGTGCTCGATGAAATGGGCAAGGCGCGCCCGGCCGCCATGGACGGCCAGCAGCTCGCCGTAAAGGTCGGGTTCCCACACCCAGGGCAAGCCGGCTTCAGCGAAGGCACGGTTGAAGGCGAGGCGGTGAACCTCCTCGGTTTCCGCCAGGGTGCCGTCAACGTCGAAGATCAGCGCCTTGATGGGGGCCATCACGCCCTCCCGACGAGTTGCTCCAACACCGCCGGGAGCCCCCGGAAATCGTCCATCACGAAATCGGCCTTGAGGTCGTCGGCAGCAATATCCGTATAACCGTAGCGAACCACCGCCACCGTGATACCGGCCGCCTTGGCCGAAGCGACGTCGTTGGCGCTGTCGCCGACCATCAGCACCTCGTCCTTGGCAAGGCCGAGCCGTTCGGCCACCAGCCACAGCATGTCGGGCGCCGGCTTGGCCGGAACGCCGCTGTCGCCGCCAACCACCACCGCGATGTCGGCGCCGATGCCGAGGCTGTCGACGATCTCGCGCGACACTGCCGTCGGCTTGTTGGTGCAAACGGCGAGCCGATAGCTCTTGGCCAGTTCCGTCACCATGTCGGCGACATGCGGGAACAGGCGCGTCAGGCGGGTGGCGCGCGGCTCGTAGAAACCGAGATAGGTCTTCACATGCGCATCGAGCACCTCGCCGGCCACGATGACGCCGTGCGCGGCAAAGGCCTTCTGCACCAGCACCGGCACGCCCTTGCCGACCATCGACGCCACGGCGGGCTCGGCATGCGGGGCAAGCCCATTGGCGGCCATCAGCTCGTTCACCGCCTCGGCAAGGTCGGGCAGGCTGTGGACGAGCGTGCCGTCGAGGTCGAAGATCAGGGCGCGGATGGTCATAGGCTGTCTCTCAGGGCTTGGATGTTGCGGCGGTAATCGGCCTCGGTGCCGCCCTTGAACACCGAGGTGCCGGCCACCAGCACGTCGGCGCCAGCGCGGGCAAGCAGGCCGGCGTTGGCGGTGGAGACACCACCGTCGATCTCGATGTGGATGGGCCGGTCGCCGGTCAGCGCCTTCACCTTGCGCACCTTGTCGACGACGGCCGGAATGAAGGCCTGGCCGCCGAAGCCGGGGTTGACGGTCATCACCAGCACCAGGTCGATCTCGTCGAGCATATACTCAAGGCCACCGATGTCGGTGCCCGGATTGAGCACCACGCCGGCCTTCTTGCCGAGCGAGCGGATCACCTGCAGCGAGCGGTGAATATGCGGCCCGCCCTCCTTGTGCACGCTGATGATATCGGCACCGGCGTCGGCGAAGGCGGCAATGAACGGATCGGCCGGTTCGATCATCAGATGCACGTCAAACGGCAGCTTAGTGTGTGGGCGCATCGCCTTCACCACCGACGGGCCGAAGGTGATGTTGGGTACGAAATGACCGTCCATGATGTCGATGTGGACCCAGTCGCCGCCCGCCGCTTCCACGGCAGCGAGTTCCGCGCCGAGGCGCGAAAAATCCGACGACAGCACGGAGGGGGCGATCTTGACGGTCATGGAAAGGCGTGTCCGTTGAAAGGGATCCGAGGTCAGACGTTCATAAAGCAAGACGCCGGCAAGCGCTAATACGGATTGCCCGGATCAATGCGAAAACCGGCGGCGGCCACAGGCAACGCCGCCGGAGCTCTCCCAAAGCCTGAGCCGAAATTCGCTGGGGTGCGGCAGATAGCGACGAGTTCGAGAACCGGAGCGGAGCGAACTTACTGTTCGTGAGCACCGGAAGCGCAGAACTCTAGGCTAGATGCCCGCCCCAGTAGAGTTTCCGGTCAGGCTTTCAGCGGTTGTCGGGTTGCGAGCGCACCAGCTCCAGCCCGCGCGGCGTGATGCGGTAGGGCCTGCTGTTCTTCGAGGCGATCGCCCGCTTGTTTTTCAGTTTGCGGAACATGAGAAGGCTGAAGTCGGTGTAGAGCCAGCCGTCGCGGCTGTAGCAGGCCAGCTCTTCGATGGTACCGCGTTCATCGCGAATGAGCTCGATGCGTCCGCCCTGGGCGAGCAGGTGCAGAACGCGCTGCTCGGCACGTGAGATATCCATGATCTGAAGTCCGGGAAAAGCGCCGCATGGGCGCACCAATTCGTTCCGAAAGCCGCGCGGCCATCGGGGCGACATTGGGACTGGTCCGCGTATCCGGCACCATGCCGGAGCGGACCCTCACCGGGATTCAGATAGACGTGACATCCACGCTCCTGTTGCAATGGCCCGATCCTGCCGGCCACGCGGCACGCCGTCAACGGCGGCCGGCCTGCGTCGTCTCTGCGGCGGAACGATTGTGTCTCTCCGGCCACGATCCCGTCGCTTTTGACGAGCACCCAGAGCGCACCGCGGGGCGCCGGACCGGGCGCCGGCCTTTTCCCCGGAACAATGGTCGAAACGGCGCCCGGCAAATGGTGTCCGGCGACAGCTTGCGGTAAGCTCGACAAGACCATCGTGAGTCCGGGCAGATACGATTGACCGGCGCCGCTGGCGTCAAGGAATGGAGAGACGGGATCCGAGCATGCGCCATACAACCCTGAAGCAGCTACGGTTCCTGTCGGCCGTCATCAAAACCGGCACTGTCACCGCCGCCTCGGCGGTGATGAATGTCACGCCACCGGCCATCACCGCCCAGGTGAAGGCGCTGGAAGACCTCGTCGGCCTGCCGCTCCTGGAGCGCGTCGGCGATCGCTTCCTGCCGACCTCGGCCGGCCGGGAGATCGCCAGCACGCTCGACCGCATCGAGGCGCTGCTCAACGAATGCTCCGGCGCGCTGGCTGAGATGCGCGAGGCGGGAGCCGGCCGCGTCGCCGTCGGCGTCGTCTCCACCGCCCGCTATTTCGCGCCGACGGTGCTGGCCGCCTTCCGCAAGGAGCGGCCGAAGGTCGACATCGACTTCATCGTCGGCAACCGCGACGAGACCATCCTGCGCCTCCGGAACTACGAGGTCGACCTCGCCGTCATGGGCCGGCCGCCGGGCGAGTTCGACGTCGAGGCCAAGGCGATCGGCAAGCATCCCCAGGTGATGATCTGCGCGCCGGATCATCCGCTGGCCCGCGAGCGCAACATCCCGCTCGAAGCGCTGATGGGCGAGACCTTCCTGGTGCGCGAAGCCAATTCCGGCACCCGCAACTCCTTCGCCCAGTTGATTCTCAAGCAGGACGGCGGCCGCGACGTCCGCGAGTTCGAGATGGGCTCCAACGAGACCATCAAGCAGGCGGTGATGGCCGGGCTCGGCATCTCCTTCATCTCCTGCCACACCATTGCCGCCGAGGTTGAGGCCGGCCGTCTCGTCATCATGGACGTGATCGGCCTGCCGCTGATCAAGACCTGGCACGTCGTCCGCCGCACCGACAAGCGGCTGCTGCCGTCGGCCGAGGCGATGTATCGCTTCTGGGTCGAGCACGGCGGCGACTACCTGCCGAAGATCACCGGCCACGCCGACTGACACGCGACCCCGGAAGCCGGCGGAATGGCGGCTTTCGAGAACTCACGCTTCGGCAGGGGGCAACATGTCGCCGGAGACCAGACCACGGAGAGTCCGATGACCGCCCTTCGCCCCTTTCGGGTGATCGAAAGCCTCTGCGCCACCGGCAAGGAGTCGGAGGCGAAGAAGGAGGACCGGCTGGTCGTCACCGACGATTTCGCCGCCGTCATCGATGGCGCCACCTCCTCGGGCCCGATTCGCGGCCAGCCGGGCGGCATCGTCGCCGCCGAGGCGGTGGAACGGACGGTGAAGGCTTTGCCGGCCGACGCCACCGCCCGCGACTTCGTCGACCGTGCCACGGCGGAGATCGCGGCGGCGATCGGCGACTGGCCGGATGAAACGCTGATGCGCCCGTCGGCGGTCGCCGCCGTCTGGTCGCGGAGGCGCGGCGAGGTCTGGCGGGTCGGCGACTGCCACGTCCGCATCGATGACGAAACCTATCACGGCGGCAAGGAGATCGACCGCATCGGCTACGAATTCCGCTGCGCCGTCCTCCGGGCGCGCCTGCGGCTTGGCCTCACCAGCCTTGAAGCCGAGCAGCGCGTGCCGACCATGGAGCAGCCTTTCCGGCCGCTCGTCCTTGCCCAACATGCCTTTTTGAACCTCGACAGCGACGATCCGCTCGCCTACGGCGGCCTGTCCGGCACCGTCGTGCCCGCCCGCTTCGTCGAGGTGTTTCAGGCTGCCGATGCCCGCGAGATCGTGCTCGCCACCGACGGCTTCCTGACGCCATCGGCGACGCTGGCCGAGGGCCTTGCCGAGATCGCCCGTATCCGGGAAAGCGATCCACTGATGGTGGACCTCGTCGCCGGCTCACGGCCGTTCCCGCCGGGCCGCGACTATTTCGACGACACGACGTATGTCCGCATAACGATAGGCTGAAGCAGACGCCGCCGATTACTGGGCGGCGGCGCGGTCGTCGTTGGCCCAGCGCGCCTCGTAGGCGACGAGCATCGCCCAGGTCGCCTCGTGGTCGGGAAGCCGTCGTTCGACGTCGATCACCTTGCCACCGATGGCGATGCCGTAGCCGCCAAGCTCGGTGGAGGTGGCAAACCCGGGCGCGTCGGGAATATCGTCGCCGACATGCACCGGCACGCGGTGGAGGAACGGTTCATGCTCCATCAAGAAGGCGATGCCGGACCCCTTGTTGGCCCCTTTCGGCACCACGTCGATCGACACCCGGCCGGGGATCACCTCGACATGGCCGCCGGAGTGACGCGCCGCCAGCGCAGCCGCGTCGATGGCCAGCGGATCATCCTCGTTGTAGACGATGGCCAACGCGCCGATCTTCCACTGGATGTCCATGGTGGGATAGGCGGCGGCCACCACCGCGGCGATTTCCTTGAGCGCTTTTCGCTCCTCGGGCGTCTGCACCGGGGTGAAGCGACGGCCATCGGCGAAGCGGCGGTCGGCGCCCTGCAGCGCCGCCACTGGCAGCTTCAGCGGTGTGAACATCGGATCGACGGTTTCCACCGAGCGACCGCTGACAATGGCCAGTGCGCCATCAAGGCAATCATACAGACGGCTGATGAGGGCGATGCGCTCGGCGGCGATGCCGCGCTCGCGATCGGCATAAGTCGGACCGATCAGCGTGCCGTCGACATCGAGGAACAAGGCGAGGCGGTCGGGCGCGGGCAGATGGGCGGCAAGGTCGAGCGGATCGATGAAAGACATGGGCCTGCATTGGTAGACGGAAAGGAACGTCGCTAAGACGAAAGTATCGTCCGCAACACTCCTAAGCTCTACAGCCAACGCCGCCCGCCGACAATGCCCCGGTCAATGAATCGATATGAAAGCCAGCCGTCGAGGCGCGAAAACGCCCCGTCAGACTTCCATATCGTAAACGAGAATGCCTTCTAGACCGCCTTCGGTCGCCGCCACGATCCGGTCGCCGACCTTCACGTGTTCAGGATGGACGAGGTAGGCGTCGCGTGCCGTCGCATCGGTGAAGGTGACGATGAAGCCATGCTGAAAGCCGTGCCCGAGGCCTTCCGGCGACACGTTGGGACCGGCCTTGAAGTCGAGCATGCCGGCAACAAGCGGCTTCAGGGCCGCCACGGCGCCATAAAGCTTCAGGACGTCGGCCGACGTCGCCGCGGCCGGCATCTTCAGAAACACGCAATGCAGTATCATTCCAGTTCCTCCCGCGCCGGACAACACGACCGGCGAAACCCTCAGTCGCCGGCCGGCGGCGTGCGGCCGCGCAACGGCCGCTCCTCGATGCGGGCGAGCAACGCCAACGAGATGATTTGCGCCACGGCGGCGGCATAGAACAGCGCCTGGAAGGCGGCAACGGCTCCCTCCCGCGCCGCCGGAGCAAGCGCGCCGTCACTGATGTGATCGCCGATGCCGGCGCTGCCGACAATGGCACCCAGCACGGCGATGGCGACGACGGCGCCCAGCGTGCGAACGAAGGTATAGGCCCCGGTCGCCGTGCCGAGGTCGCGCGGATCGGCGGCGTTCTGCACCATGACGGTAGCGACCGGGAACAGCGTGCCCTGGCCGAAGCTGGTCAGGATGGCCAGCGCCTCGATCACCCAGAACGGCTCGTGTCCGGCGAAAAGACCAATCGCCGCCAGCGACACCACCGACAGCAGACTACCGATCATCGGCAGCCGCTTGTAGCGCACGCCCTTGCGCAACAGCCGCGCCGAGACGTTGGAGCCGGCCACCGAGCCGATCATCGGCCCGAGCAGCGCCAGGCCGGCCGCCGAGGCGCCGAAGCCGTCGATCAGCTGCAGATAGACCGGGAAATAGACCGACAGGCCGAACATGCCGGCCGCCGCCAGGAAGGAGGTGGCCGAGGTCAGCGTGATCACCCGATCGCCGAAGATGCGCGGCGGCAGCAGCGGCTCGGCTGGCTGGAACTGGTACCAGGCGAACAGGCCAAAGACGGAGACCGACAGCGCCAGCATGCCCAAGATGAGCGGCGAGCCCCAGGGATAGGAGTGGCCGCCGAGCGTCAGCGGCAGCAGGAACATCAGTGTCGCCGCCATGATCATCACCGCACCGGCGATGTCGAGCCGGTGGTCGCGGCGGATATCCGGCAGGCGCGACAGCGGCTTCACCGACAAGATGACGGCCAGCGCGCCGAGCGGCAGATTCAGCCAGAAGATCGCCGACCAGTGGACATATTCGGCCAGGAGGCCGCCCAGCACCGGCCCGGCAACGCTCGACGTCGCCCAGACGGCGGAGATGTAGACCATGTACTTGCCGCGCTCGCGCGGTGGCGCCACATCGCCGATGATGGTCTGGACGAGGGCCATCAGCCCGCCGCCGCCGAGGCCCTGCAAGGCGCGACCGGCGATCAGCACCGCCATCGACGGAGCCAGCGCCGAAATCAGCGACCCCGCCACGAAGATGCCGACGCCGGCATACAGCACCGGTCGCCGTCCCTTGAGATCGGCGAGCTTGCCATAGAGCGGCGTCACCGCGGTCGCCGTCAGGAAATAGGCCGATACGATCCACGACACCCACTCGCCGCCGCCGAGCGAGGCGCCCATCACCGGCAGGGCCGGCGTGACGATGGTCTGGTCGAGCGCCGCCAGGAACATGCAAAGAAGCGAGGTGATGACGATCTTGGTCTTGTCGTCTTCGGTCAAAACCGGCTGGTCGGGCGGAAGCGTCTGGGTCATGATCTGGTCCGGCGGATGGCGCGGCGCACCCTAGCGAGGGTTTGGCGGGAAAGCCAGCGGCGACGCGTCGCACCATCAGCGAGCGTTGTGACGACTGGTCTCGCCGCTTCCGTTCGCCGCCCGAGCCTCTATACTTGCCTCGATCAACCGGAGACAGCCGCCATGACAGCCGTCCTTCCGCGCGCCGTCGATCTCAACGCCGACCTCGGCGAGGGCTTCGGCGCCTACCGCATCGGCGATGATGCCGCGCTGCTTGAGGTGGTCACCTCGGCCAACGTCGCCTGCGGCCTGCATGCCGGCGATCCCGAAATCATGGCCGAAACCTTTCGCCTCGCCAAGGCCGGCGGCGTCGCGGTCGGCGCCCACCCCGGCTTTCCCGATCTCTGGGGCTTCGGCCGGCGCGTCCTGCCCTATTCGGCCGGCGAGATCGAGCGGCTGATCGCCTATCAGATCGGCGCGGCAGCGGCGCTGTCAGCGTTGGCCGGCCACCCGATCACCTACGTCAAGCTGCATGGCGCGCTCGCCAACCTCGCCGTCGCCGATTCCGACGTCGCCGCCGCCAGCATCCGGGCGATCAGGGGCGTCGACGCCTCGCTCGCCTGCCTCGCCATCGCCCACGGCCGGCAGGACCGCCTCGCCCGCGACGCCGGCCTCGCCACCTTTTCCGAGGTCTACGCCGATCGTGGCTACCTCGACGACGGCCGCCTGATGCCGCGCGCCCAGCCCGGCGCCTTCGTTCACGACCCGGCCACGGCGGTCGAACGGGCCTGCCGCATGGTGCTGACCGGCGAGATCGTCTCGGTGGCCGGCAAGGCGCTGCCGACATCCGTCGATTCCATCTGCGTCCACGGCGACAACCCGACGGCACTGGTGACGGCGCGGCTCTTGCGCGAGCGCCTCGCCGTCGAGGGCGTCGCGCTCGTCTCCTTCGCGGGCAAGGCCTGATGGACGTGCTTCTCGATCGCCTCGTCACCCTCCTCAACGAATCCGGCCTGCGTGAGATCGAGTTCGAGGAAGGCGATGTCCACATCCGCCTGGTGAAGGACGGCAAGGGCACAGTCCGGCCGGACACGCCGGCTGCCGCTTTCGTCACCACGGCGGCGGCGCCGGCCGATCACGCCATCGTCGCCGGCCTCACCGGCACCTTCTACCGCGCCCCGTCGCCCGAGGTGCCACCCTTTGTCGAGATCGGCGACCACGTCGAGGAGGGGCAGACCATCGGCCTTCTTGAGGCGATGAAGATGCTGAACCCGATCGAAGCCGACCGCGCCGGTCGCATCACGGCCATCGCGGCGGAAAACGGCGCCCTGGTGACGCGCGGCGCCGTGCTGGTCCGCCTTGCCAAGCCGGACGATCGATCATGACCTTTGAGGAGATCGAGGCCATCGTCCGCCGGCTCGATGGCCGGGGCATCGCCGCCGCCGACATCCGCACCGCTACAGCACGGCTGAAACTTCGCTTTGCCGAAAGCGAGGTGCCCGAACCGATCCCGGACGAGCCGCCGCCGGCTCTTGTCGTCGCCCCGTCGCCCGGCCGCTTTCGTCCCGTGCATCCGCTGACCGGCGCGCCGCGTTTCTCCGAGGGCGACCGCGTTGCCAAGGGCGAGACGATCGCCTTTGTCGAGGCCAATGGGCTGCTGCTGCCGGTCGTTGCCGGTGCCGACCTGACGCTCGGCCCGGCGCTCGCCAAGGACGGTGACGCCGTCGGCTGGGGAACGCCGCTCTACGAAACGCGGTAAAGGGCCGCCGCCCGTCGCAGCCCAGCCAGCCAGTCGGCCGCCGCGCGCAGCGCCGCCAGCCCGTCGTCACGGCTCACCACGGCAAAGCGCACCGCGTCGCCCGGCACCGCCTGCCCAAGCCGCCACAGGTCGGCGTCGATCACCGTGGCGATCTTCGGATAGCCGCCGCAGGTGTTGGCCTCGGCCAGTTGGACGATTGGCCGGCCGGAGGGCGGCACCTGCACCGTGCCCGGCACGATGCCGTGCGACAGCAACTCGCGCCGCCGCTCGCGAACGAGGTCCGGCCCGTCGAGCCGGCAGCCCTGCCGGTCGGCCTCGGCGGTGACCCGCCAGTCCACCGTGGCAAACAGCTGGCGAACTTCCCCGGAAAAGTCCGACCATTCGGCGGCCGGCAGCACGCGCAACGGCCGGTCGGCGTCATCTCGTCCGGGTGGCGGCGGTGCGCCGATGCCGCCATTGGGCAGCTTTCCGGACGGTCGCCGTCCCAGCGGCAGTCGGTCGCCGCGCCGCAGTCCCCTGCCCTCGTGGCCGCCGTAGCCGCTCTTGAGATCGGTCGCGCGTGCCCCGAGCAGCAGCGGCATATCGACACCGCCGCCGACCGCGACATAGACACGGGCACCCACCGTCGGCGGGTCGATCGTCAGCTCGTCGCCGGCTCGCGCCTCGATCGCCCACCAAGGTGGCAGGCGGCGGCCGGCAAGGCGCGCCTCGGCGGCAGCGCCGGTGACGGCCACCGTCGTATCCGCGTCAAAACGCAGCCGGAACGGAAAGGCGGCCACCTCGATCGCCGCCGCGTCCCGGTCGTTGCCGATCAGCGCGTTGGCTGCTGCGAGCGCCGGCAGGTCCATGGCGCCGGAGCGCGAGACACCGCTCGACAGCAGGCCTCGTCGGCCACGGTCCTGCACCGAGTTGAGCGCGCCGGAAGAAAGGATCTCGATCACCGCTCCACCCCCGCGATGATGAAGCGCACCACGTCACCCGGCGCGAGCGTGGCCGGCGCGTCGCGATCGGGATCGAACAAGTCGAAATCGGTATGACCGAGACTGTGCCAACCCGACGGCGCGGTGATCGGCATGATGCCGGCCTGCCCGCCGCCGACGATCACCGCGCCCTTCGGCACACCCTGGCGCGGCACCGCCCGGCGCGGCATCGAAAGCGCCGGATCAAGGCCGGAAAGATAGGGAAAGCCCGGCATGGCGCCAATCGCCGCCACCCGATAGACGGCGCCGGCATGCCGCTCGACCACCTCGTCGATCGACAGGCCGACAGCCGCCGCCACATCGCCCAGATCCGGCCCGCCATAGACGACGGCGATCTCATGCTGGCGGCCAGGGCGGCCGACGGCAGCGGCGCTTCGCCAGCCGTCGGCGAGGCGGCGCTCCATTTCGTCGACGTCGACGGCAAGCGGATCGAAGGCCACCATCAGGTTGTTCATGCCCGGCACGACATCGTCGATGCCGACCGTGCCGGCCAAGCTGTCGGCGAGCGCCAGCAGCCGCGCCTGCCGTCCCTCATCGAAGGCACCGGCGGCGACATCGAGAAGCAGGGCGCCGGTTCCGGCATCGGAGATGATGAAATCGTCGGTCAACCGGTCCCTCGCTGGTAGCTGGCAATTATCGGCAGCCAATGCCCGGCACGCAAGGGAGCCACGCGGCAATGCGATTGGTCGGCGGCCCCTGAGCGCCTATAGTGGTTGATCGATAGCCGGTCGCAAGATGCCGGCGCGCCCCGGAGCAAAAATCGATTCTTGCTCCAACCTCATGTTTGTCGGCCTCCGCTTGTTCGAAAAGCCAGCGACTTCTACGGCGGATGCTCCAAAGGACCGCAGAATGACTCCTGAGACCCAAACCCGCCTCGCCGCCCTGCGCGAGCGGATGGTCGCCACCGAAACCGGCCTCGTCGCCGTCGCGCCAGGCTCCCACATGCAATGGCTGCTCGGCTTCACGCCGGCTTCCGACGAGCGCGCCTGCCTGCTGCTGGTGTCGCCGGGTGGCACCGCCTTCCTGATGCCGGCCCTCAACGCCGACGACGTGCGCCAGCATACCGACATCGATTTCTTCCGCTGGACGGACGAGGTCGGGCCGCATGTCGCTCTTTGCCAGGCGCTCAGCGCCATCGGCGCCAATGCCGCCGACCGCGTCGCCATCGACGAGACCATGCGCGCCGACTTCGCGCTGCTCGTCCTCGACGTGCTGCCGTCCGACGTGCTGCGCACCTTCACCGCCGACACGCTGGGCGGCCTGCGCATGAAGAAGGACGAGCGCGAATACGCCCTCTTGAAGATGAACGCCGGCATCGCCGACCGGGCGATCGAAGCGGCCGTCGCCGCTCTCGTTCCCGGCATGACCGAGAATGAACTTGCCGCCATCATCCGCAACCACTTCCTGAAAGAAGGCGCGGCGCCCAGCTTCTGGATCGTCGGCAGCGGCCCCAACGGCGCCTTCCCGCACCACACCGCCTCCGACCGCCACATCGTCGAGGGCGACGCGGTGGTGATCGACATCGGTGGCGTCAAGGCGGGCTTTCGAAGCGACATCACCCGCGTGGCGATGGTCGGCCGGCCGCCGGACGGCTTTGCCGAGATTCACGCCGTCGTCGAACGGGCCGTTCAGGCGGCGCTTGCCGTGGCAAAGCCCGGCGTGCTGGCACGCGACGTCGACGCCGCCGCCCGCACGGTGATCGCCGAAGCCGACTACGGCAAGTATTTCACCCACCGCACCGGCCACGGCATGGGCATCGACGGCCACGAACCGCCCTACATCACCGCGACGTCGGAAACCGTCCTGGAAGAAGGCATGGTGTTCTCCATCGAACCGGGCATCTATCTGCCCGGCCGCTACGGCTGCCGCCTCGAGGAGATCGTCATCCTGAGACAGGATGGCCCGGAAGTCCTGTCGGGCCTGTCGCGGGACATCCTGATGGCAAAGGGGTAAGCGGACGGAGCCTTCACCCCTTGCCCGCCACGTTCTCGCTGAGCACGCGGTTTGGCGACACCTTGCCCGCCTCCTCGTCGGCGATATTGCCCATCGTCGTCTCGGCGATGGCCAGGAGCGCTTCCTCGGTGAAGAAGGCCTGATGGCCGGTGATCAGCACGTTGGGGAAGGTCAGGAGGCGCTGGAACACGTCGTCCTGGATGATCTCGCTGGAGAGGTCCTCAAAGAACAGGTCCGCCTCCTGCTCGTAGACGTCGAGGGCGACACCGCCGATCCGGCCGCTCTTCAGGCCACCGATCACCGCCTCGGCGTCGATCAGCGCGCCGCGCGAGGTGTTGATCAGCACGAAGCCGTGCTTGGCGCGGGCGATCGCCGCCTCGTCGATCAGATAGTGCGTCTCCGGCGTCAGCGGGCAGTGCAGGCTGATGATGTCGGAGCGCTCGATCAGTTCGTCGCGCCCGACATAGGTCACGCCGATCGCCTTGAGGTCGTCGACCTCGTAGCGATCGTGGGCGACCACCTGACAGCCGAAGCCGAGGCGATAGGTGCGCGCCACCAGCGCGCCGATACGGCCGGTGCCGACAATGCCCACCGTGCGGCCATACAGATCGTGCCCGAGCAGGCCTTCCAGCGCGAAGTTGTTTTCACGCACCCGCGCCCAGGCCCGATGGATGCGCCGATCGAGGGCAAGCAGCAACCCGACGGAGAATTCCGCGACGGCATGCGGCGAGTAAGCCGGCACGCGCAGCACGGTGACGCCGTTCTGCTCGGCCGCGTCGAGGGCGACGTTGTTGAAGCCGGCCGCCCTGAGCGCCACGACGCGTGTGCCGCCGGATGCCAGCGCCGCCATCACCTCGGCGTCGAGCGTATCGTTGACGAAGGCGCAGACGGCCGGAAATCCCTCGGCCAGTCGCGCTGTCGTCAGATCAAGCCGCGGCTCGAAGAAGGTGAGCTCGTGGCCATGCGTGGCGGCGGCACGGCTCAGGAAGGTGCGGTCGTAGGGCTTGGTGCTGAAAACGGCAACGCGCATCGGGGTCTCCGGGTCTTGGGGCAAGCTGGGGCCTTCGGGACGAGCCTATCAGGCGCCGGCAACAAGAAAAGGGGCGATCACCTTCGCCTCTGCGGCGAAAGCATGACCGCGCGCATCCGCATCAATCCATGCTGGCCAACCGGGAGCAACAATGCCAGACTGCCGGCATGCGTTTTCTCGCCGGCCTCCGCCTCCTGATCGTCGCCGCCGCCCTGATCGGCCTTCTGGCCGGCCCCAGCGTCGTCGTCCCGGTGGCGCATGCGGCGATGTCGGCTGTCGCCGATACGAGCCACGATTGCTGTGGCAAGACGACACATATCCCTTCTGGCAAGGCCGGCCCCGCCGACACCTGCCTCGGTCCCGGCTGCCCGATGGCTGCGCCCGCCCTGCTGCCGGTTGCGCCGGTGGTCATTGTCACCGCCGAGCGGCCGGCCGACGCGTCGCCCATCGTCGCCGGCCTTGAAGGCCGTTCGCTGCCGCCGCTGCTTGGACCGCCGCGCGCCTGACCGGCCATCACCGGACGACCATCCCCAGTTCGCTCCACCACCGCAGGCGCCCGTGACGCGCCGCGGCTGGCCGGACATCATCACAGGCAAAATCATGAAATCCTACCTTCTCGCCACCCTCGCCCTCGTCGCGTCGACCTCGCTGGCCGGCGCCGCCGGACAGAAGATCGACGTCGTTCTCAACGAGGGCTGCATGTGCTGCCACGAATGGATCAGCCATATGCAGGCGGCCGGCTACACGGTGACCGCCACCGAACTCGACTACGACGCCATCACCGCCAGAAAGAAGCAGCTCGGCATTCCCGAGGACGCCGCCTCCTGCCATACCGCCATGGTCGGCGGCTACGCCATCGAGGGTCACGTCCCGGCCGCGCTGGTTGATCGGCTGCTCACGGAAAAGCCGGATGCCGTCGGCCTCGCCGCCCCCGGCATGCCGAGCGGCTCGCCCGGCATGGGCGCCGATGCCAGCGCCGAACCGTTCGACGTACTGCTGATCGGCAAGGATGGCACCACCCGTGTCTTCGCCACCGTCGAGCCCGACCGGGGCTGAGGACCACTGGACCGGCCGGCGGGTCTTCCGCCGGCCATCTCCGATCAAAAGGCCATCTGTGTCAGGAGAGCAAATCGACGGTTCGCGACCGCCCATTTGGCGCACCAATTGGCCAGATCAACTGCAG
>Ga0316604_10000584_pt1 | contig 41733 bp, 56 predicted proteins | sample OWC_soil_day20_C_FD_207650 | JGI IMG/M metagenome (GOLD analysis project Ga0316604, IMG submission 207650) | Wetland soil microbial communities from Old Woman Creek delta, Ohio, United States - OWC_soil_day20_CT | ecosystem: Environmental > Terrestrial > Soil > Wetlands | place: USA: Ohio...
CACTGAGCTTCGTTCCGTCGAGCAGTTCAACAAGTTGCTGGCTCAGTTCGACAAGGGGAGTAGCGTTACCTTGCTGGTCCGGCGCGGTGAAATGCAGACTTTTGTCACAATCAAGGGTTTAAATGGCAATTAGGCATGTAATGCCTGTATCAAGACGGGGGCAAATTGCTCCCGTTTTTTTTGGCGTGCGGCTTGTGCTGCTTGGCCTTTAGCGAATTTCTGTTGAAGCTGTATCATTCCGGCGCGAATCTAACTGCGAGCAGAAAAAGGGAATCCGGGGGGAATGCCCACTGTTATCGCTGGTTCGCCGGTTTAAAGGGGAATGGATATGGCTGGCTACAAGCTTTCAGCCTCGATCCTGAATCGCAAGCGTGCGCCGGGTAAGGTTTCTGATGGGCTGGCCCTGTCGTTCATCCGGAACAAGGACGGCAGCCTAACCGCCTGGCAAAGAATCGCCGGCAAGGATGTCAGGGTAACGACCATCGTCGGTGACATCACCCAGGATCAACTGGCCAGCATCCGTGCTGATGCCTATCAGCTAAAGGTCGCGGCCGCTGGCAATGCCCCTTGCAGGCCGATGACCTTCTCGGAAGCCTGGGACGCCTTTCTCAAGCAGATGGCCAGCTCGCCGAATTCAAAGTGGAATGCCCGAACCTTGAAGCAATGCGAGGCGAGGATGCTTAACCACATAGCGCCGACGCCAATGTGGTCAATGCCAGTGATCGAAATCACCTCAACAGTGATTCGTGATTCGCTGGACACTGTGCGGCGCGATCAGCCGAAGCTGGCACCAAAAGTATTGATGTTGATCGGGCAGGTCCTGTCGTTCGTCAGCAGCAAAGAGGGCTTGGCCAGTAACCAGGCTCGTTTGCTCAAGGCCGAACTCCGGTCAGTCGAAAAGCCGGTGACCTTCACCAAGCTACCTGCAGTCACGGATCTGGCTGGGCTCGGGCGCCTGTTCTCGGCGATCGAGAACTCCAGCCTTTACATCACCACCCGGATTGCGTTGCTGCTGCAGGCCTACACCGCGCAGCGGTCGGGCGAGGTTGCCGGCACACGGCGCGATGAATTCAAGTTCCTGGAAGACGGCGGGGTGATCTGGACTATTCCGCGCAGTCGAATGAAGGTCAGTGATTGGGGCCTCAAGCCCTACGACCAGGTGCTGGTTTTGCCGGCTGCCGTCGGCAATCTGATCAAGCGGCTGCCGACGGATACGGAATACTTATTCACGCCCCGCCATGGCGACGCCAAGCACATCACCGTTGAAGCTTTCAGCATGGCCTTCCAGCGCCTCGGGTTTCGTGGTGTTGCCGTTCCCCATGGCTGGCGCAGTTCCCTGAAGACGATGGCCGAGGATGCGGCCGATGCCGATGATCGGCCGCTGTTTTCCTCGCTGTGGGTCGAGGGTGTCCTTGACCATTCCCCGCGTGGTGTGTCTGCGCACTACCAGCGCGGGAAGCTTGAACAAGGCATGGCCAGAGTGCTGGCCTGGTGGGCGCAGCAGATCGATCTGGCCATCACTACGCACCGGAACCTTCAGAGTCCGCCGGCGCCATGAAGCCGGTTCGCGCCGCTTCTTCCAGATAGGTAGCCACCGCCTCTACGCTGTGCAGCGCCTTCGCCCCATTGCCGCCGATCAGCGGCTTTGGAAAGCGCGGATCCTTGGTCAAAACGCTCCAATACAGGCGCTCGGATATTGGTTTGATGTAGGCCAGCAGCTGCTTGGTGTCCATGATTGCCGTCTGCTGGATAGGCTGGCCGGCGTTGATCGGTCTATTGCTCATCACTTTCTCTCGTTCAAATTGCAGTTTTTCACAGCCCGCCAGCCGTCGATCAGGCCTTCGGCGTGAAGAGCGCGGATCATCGGCAGCAGCTCGGGCATGTGTTCCAGGATGAATTGCTTGTTCTCCGCCACCTGGGCGTCGTCGGCCGGCGTCAGCGCTTTTTTCGCTGCAGGCGACGTTGACCGCACCGATTGCGCGGTGCGGCCTTTCTGGGCGGCGTAGGAGGTCATTCACACAACCCATATGCCGACGAGCAGACATCACCGTCGATCAAATCGGCCAGCATGTCGCGTTGGCGGCCGCCTCGGCCAGTCCTCGACCACTCAATCACGGCCTCTACTCGGTTGGCGAAATGGATGCGCCTGTCGGATGACTTTTTGCCGTGCAGTTCCTTGTTGAAGAACGTCGAAAATCCACGTTTCGAACACAGTGAAACACGCGTCTCCAAGATCGATTTTTCCTCAAGGCACCCAGGAAACCGCGCATTGATCTGTAACAGCTTGTCCTTGCCGACGTTGATGCACGGCATGCACCCGACCCGGCCCATTCCCTGACGATACAGCGGGTTCGGCTGGATGCCGCACTCCGCCGCCAGGTGGAAAACCTGTGCGGCCGACCACTCGACCAAGGGGCGGAAAGCCCACAAGCTGGGGCCGAGACGCTCGATCTTCTTGGCGTGGCGACGATTCTCAGATTCATCCCGGCGGACACCCTGCCAGCTGACCACCTGGTGGCCGGCGTCGATCAGGTCGATCTGGTAGCGCACGGCCATGTTCCGCTTCAGTTCTTCAGTGCAGAACTGCGCCTTGCGGGACGGGAACCGACCCTTCCAGATGCACAGATCGAGGAACGGATTCCCGGTTGAATACAGCGCGCCCAGGGCGCGGCGCTTCGCCGTGTTGCTCCAGCGCCGACGCCGTCCACCGCCGACTTTCTTGGTTTTCTGCACCGGCTCGTCGACGTACTGGCCAGCGCGCCGGACGCGGCGCATCACGATATTGCCGCGCCCATCACGCTTCAGCACCGGGGTTTTGCCATCAGCCTCGAAAACAGGAACCGTGTCGTAGTCTCTGCCAACGCGCTGGTCGCGAGCAACAAAACGGCGCTTTGCGGCGATTTCCTCAGAAAAGTCGGCAACAAGGCGGTCAATCTGGATATCAAGTGCCTGTTCCATGTATGCCAGGTACTCATAGACGGCCCGATGTTCGTTGCCGGTGTCGCAGAAGATGAAGCGCAAGTTGATGCGGTCAACACGCCGCAAGGCAAGCAAAGCGGTCGCGAGACTGTCTTTACCGCTGGAAACACTGACGACGTGGTAACGGATGGCCGGGGCGGTGATTTTTTCTTGAAGTTGACCGCGCGTTGATGTCGTGACCAGAGAATCAGCAACGGCCTGTCGCCTTTCTGGCGTAAATACCTTACCCACGGCAGACCACCTTTCTGGAGTATTTCACCATGATCACCATCAGTCTCTCTGCCGCCCAATCTGTTGAGGCGTACATGCCTCTTGGACCAGCGCCTCGCTTCGAAGCGAAGGAAAAGGCTCTGCAATGGATTTCCGACAACGAATAAGGCCTAGTCGTCTTCGAAGTTGGAGTCCGCGAAGTCCTCGATCGCATCATTGCGGCATAAGTATTAGTGAGCATCCCGGAGGTCATGGTTTGATCTCCGGGACATTGAAGAATCCGAGGCGGCCTTTATAGGGCATGAATGGCATGGGCTTCGGGTTACGGAGGACAAAGCCGAAGTCGCCGACGAACCATGGCGATTCCGAGTGGTCGGTGCAATCGACAATTTCGACGGAGCCGATGATGCCGCCGCGCTCGAATTGATCGATCGAGGGAAGATCGGCGGCGAGCCGGTCAATGCCACAGTCGACCATGAAATCGATGGCATTTTCGTATTCAGACTTGGCGCAGCTCTTTGAGGCGTGAATCAGGACGCGCCCGCGAAAGTTGGTGCGCCAGTCGCGGTTCTCGATGTCCTTGCCGGCGTTCAGGATGAGCCAGGCCCAAGGCTGGCGGATTGAAAGACAAGCGCTCATGTGGCACCGCCCTTCGCGTTGGCAATTGCGGCGCGGGCTGCGTCACCAATTGAGCATTCGCAGCCAGAAAGCTGTTCGTGCTGCTCCATGACGTGAAGCATGTCTTGAAGTGCCTCCAGTAGTTCGTCGCGGTGCTCAGCGATCTTGATGTGGTACGGATGGACCTCAATGGTGGCTGCATCCGGGTCGATGCACTTGTTTTGCGGATCGCAGACGACCGCCATCCCCCAGATGACCCGAAAGATAGATCCTTGGTTAAGCAGGCGTTTCAAACCGTCGACCAGGCGGCCGTATTGTTCCCGGTCGGATGTGTCGAGCCATTCGCCGGACTCAGGATCTTCGGAGAGTTCATCCGGCATGTATCCGCGTTCTATGGCGTCGAGATAGTTGGCGAGTTTTACCGCCATGTTCAAATCGGCCTTAGAGGCTTTGGCCATCTTCATGCCGCACCCCCCTGCGCCACGCTCAGCGCCATCGCCACCGGCCGCACCCAGATGGGCATGGACGACAGCATGAAAGTCTCGCCAGACCACGCTAGCAGCAGCGTGACGCCCATGACGCCGGCGATGGCTTCGGCGGCGGCTGGCGGGACGGCGTTGCCGATGCGTTCGCGCCAGTCGCTGTCGCTGAGGCCGTCGAGTTCGAGGTGTTCTTCGGGATCGACCAGGCTTTGCAGGGCGGCGAGTTCGAGGGTGGTGAAGGGGCGGTGCCAGGTGCCGTCGAGGGCGCGGATGCGGGCGACGAGTTTGTCGGTTTGTTCCGGCATGCGCGGATCGGCGACGGACCAGCGGCCGTTGTCGTGGCCGGCAGCGGCCGAGACGGCGCCGCTCGGGCTATCCCACGGGGTGACGCCGTAGTGGCCGGCGGTCAGGTAGTGGTCGCCCTTGGCGCGATCGAGGCCGGTGCGCGGGTCGGCGACGGCGTAGGCGCCCTGGCCGGTGGTACTGCCGGAAATTACCGCGCCTGATGGGTTTTCCCATGGGGTGACCAGATACTTGCCGAAGCCATCGCCTTCGCGGCGCGGGTCGGCGACGCATAGAGCACCGCCAGCAACATGAGATGCTCCGGTCACAGATTTGCAATGCTCAGACCAATTTACGATGCGGTAGAGGTTCTGATGGGCATTTGATTTCAGCTGTGTGCGCGGGTCGGCCACCGAGAAACCGCCCTGAATTGGGCTGCGCTGGCCGGTGATAGCGCCGGTCGGTTCGTCCCAGGCGCGGACGCCGAGCTGGCCGTATTCGCCGCCGGACGGGTAGCGCGGATCGGCAACGGAGAAATTACCATTGCTCGGCGTTGACCGCCCGGCGATGGTGCCCATCGGCTCATCCCACTGATTGACGCCCAGGTAGCCGGCGCGGAATTCCGGCACGATCAGGAAATCGCGCAGGTGGCCGTTGTCGACCGCCAGCTTGTTGAGGCTGCGCCAGTCGCTGCCGGCTTCGACGAAGGCCAGCCGCACCCACGTCTTCCACTGTAGGTTGGGCACGCGGTGCATGGGGCCGGCGGCGAGGTCACCGGGCAGCGGCATGCGGCCGAGGACGGTACCGACGCCCTGCAGGCGCTTCTTCTCCGGTTCGTAGAGGAAGGGCGGGACCTTCTCGATGTGGCGGGCGACGAGTAGGAATCGCTTGCGGCTTTCGGCCAGGCCGCCGAGTTCGCCGCAGTCGTGCGTGGTCTCGGCGACGGCGTAACCGTAGGCGCGCAGCAGGTCGTTGATCTGGTCGAGCAGGTGACGGCCCCGGGTGGCGATACGCGGCACGTTTTCGAACAGGATCAGCTCGGGCGGATCCTCGGCGAAGGCTTCGAGCATCAGCCACATGCCACGCAGCGTCAGGCGGTTGAGCGCCTGGTATTTCGAGGTCTTGCTCTTGGTCTCGTTGAGCAGGCCGCTGAAACCCTTGCACGGCATGCTGGTGAAGACGATGTGCGGGAACTCATGGCCGGCGGCGGCGCGGATGTCCTCCGGCGTGGCTTCGCGCCAGCCGGCCGGCGGTTCCTTGCCGTGGAAGGCGATGTACTGGTCGCGGTCGAAGAGGTCGAGCGTCGTGGCCGGCACGCCGACCAGGCGCTGGAAATCGCGGTTTGCGGCAGCATCGACATCGACTGAGCCGAGGCAGCGGAACTTGGCGACCAGATTGCCGACGCGGGCCTTGCCGCGGTTGAAGCCCTTGGCGCCGCCACCGATGGCGCCGCACATGTGGAAGTGGAGGATTTCGCGGACTTCGGACGGGTTGATGGTAAATGGATCGCGGTTCATCTATTTCACCATCGGAATAATGTTGATTACGTTGCCTTCACGCGGGATATTGAAGGCTTCTACGGTAAGGATCGGGCACCACTGCACATCGGTTGCCGTCTCGACTTCGATATAAGCCGGCTGATTTGCCGGGAACGCCTGCAGGCGTTCAATAAGTTCTGCATTGGTCATTGTTTCCGAGCCTCCCTTACACGCATCATTTCGTCGGCGATTTCAGCCGCAGCGGATACGCCAGATACCTTGCCGCGATGCAACGTCGCGGCGCAGGCTGCCTTGAAGTAGCCGTCCCACATCGTTTCGCGCAGCGCACGGTTTTCGTTCTCGAGGCCTCGCACCTTGGCTGTGAGGAAATCGATATCACTCATGCAGCCTCCCGCAAGCCCAAGGCTTCGATTTCGATGTCGATGAACTCTTCGTTGGTGGCGGCCTTGCGGACGGCTACCGGGCAGGCCATGAAGATGGCGCGGCAGCGCTCGATCAGGGCTGCGGCGCGGTCGATGTCGGCGACGTCGATCAGGATGCCGGCTTCGATGCGCTTGGCCAGGCGGCGCAACTGGCTGAGATCGAGCGGGATATCGAGGCGGCGGGCGATGCGTTCCATGCAACTTGTCCAGCCGAGCAGCGAAGGCACGATCTCGCCATAACTGCCGTCGTGGTCGAGCATGAGCGGCGTCGGGCCATGGAAGGCGACTTCGCCGGCGTAGAGATCGGCGAGCAACTGGTCGAGCGGCCCGAAGGCCTTGGCCATGTCGAAGACCGACGAGGTGGAAGGAAGCATCGGGAAGGCGGCGGCGATGCCACTGTCGACCGGGCGACGGGCGAGGTTAATTGACATGGCGGGTGCTCCGGACGGTTTGGTCAGGGCCGGTGGCGAGATCGACTCCGAACCAGTTCTCGGACGGGGCATCGTCGGCAATGGTGGTGATGCCGAGCCGGATACCTTCGATCAACGAGGCGGCCATGGTCAACGGCTTGTAGTCCGGGTGGTCGCGTTCCTCGAATCCATCGGCAAGTTGCTCAATGTCGATGACCAGCCGCTCGACGTTGATGCCGGCGACCTGAGCGGTATTGGTGAAGCCATGGCGGATGCCGGCGAGGATGAAGGCTGCCCGGGCGATGGTGAGCCAGCAGGGGAGACGTTTCGCCTCAAGGCGGTCACCAATGGTCTGGAGTTCGGTAACCAGGGCGTCGACTTTGGCGGTGGGGACGGGGGAGCATTTGCGGGACATGATCAGCCCTCCAGTTCGATGATGACGGCAGTGCCGTAGGCCGGCGAGGTGGCCGGATCGACGCCGGCGATGGCGACGAGAATCGGGTTGCCGCTTTCCGGATCGGTGACCTGGACGTAGGGGGTCGAGTTTCCCGGTTGCTTCTGAAGCAGGGCGATGAGGTCGCGGGTTTTCATGCGGCACCGCCTTCCTGTTGTTTCGCTGCTTCGCGGGCGCTCAGCTTGGCGTCGCGCTCCTTCATCATTTCCATGGCCTTGGCCCGCTCTGCGGCGGACAGAGTCCCGAAAATTTCGACAGCGCCTCCGATTCTGCTGCCTTCGAATTCCATCGTTAGGGCAGGCGTCCAGACTTTGCACTTGACCCAGTTCGTATGCTTTACCCGTGCCATCACGCGGCCCTCGCTTTCTTCTCAAGCTTCCAGTCCTTAATGAAGCGCTCGAACAGCGCGTTGCCGTTCTTGAAGAACTGGTGCGGTTCGCGGTGGGTTTCCTGACAGAGGCGGATGCAGTTCATGGCGTGCTCGAAGTTGCCCTGGTCGAGCCGCTTCAGGTCGGAGACGTCGAACTTGACGCGGGTGCCGTTGTACATGCTGGCCAGCAGGGTGGCGAAGACGCGGGCGCCGCTGGTGTCGTGGTTCAGAGCCCAGTTCAGCGCCACTTCGAGGCTCTTGATGCACTCACTGAGTTTGGCGTTGCGCAGCGCCTGGGCTTTTTCCCAGGTATCGGAATACAGGTAGGCGATCAGCTTTTCTTGATCGTCGGCCGGAATGCTCACTTCCATCCGGATATAGCCCGGGCGGCTTGCTTTTTCCGGGAGCGGAATGATCTGGATCTCGCTCATGCCGCCACCTCTTCATTCCGGTTGCTCAGTTCGGCGATCTCGCTGGCCAGCGTCATGAACTGGCTGTCGTTTTCGCCGTGCGTGGTGAAGCTGGCGATGCATTCCAAGGCAATGCGGGTGTGGTGCTCGTCGGCGTTGTGGAAGAGCAGCGACAGGTTGGCCGGTCGGCCGCCCCAGAGGTTGAGGACCAGGGCGCGCAGGCGGTTGGCGGTTTCGCCGGGGCCGAGGATCTCGCGGCGGTAGCGCAGGTAGGGGCTGACGGTCTTATGTTCGCCGGCGAGGCGGGTTGCACTTTCCTGCAGGCGGTCAAAACCGGCAATGGCGGTGGCGGCCTGGTCGGCGTTGCCGTCACTGAAGGCGGCGGCCAGGGTGCCGTTGTCGAGCAGTGACTGGATGTGCTGGGCAGCGACGATCAGTTGCTGAACAGGCGGCTTTGGTAGAGCGATGAAGCACATGGTGGATCTCCTTTTTGTGTTGCAGTGATACGGGTTGATACGGGTGAGGCGGTTAAGCGGTGGTGGCGCGCATGGCGGACTTTTCGCGCTGGAAGACCCAGCACTTGATCGTGCTGGGGCGGGCTGGCTGGTGGTTGTCGCGCATCGCGTTGTAGCGGCCGTTGATGGCGGAATTGACGGCCTTGATTTCGACGAATTTGCGCTGCCGGCTGGTCTTGAGCAGGCGCTTGAGGTCGGCGATCAGCGGGATCTGCTGTCGCATGTCGGCGGCGACCTGGACGAAGTGGTTCAGGTTGATGGCGATCAACTGCTCGTCGCGGCTGTGGTTCATCCTCTCTTCGCAGGCGTCGTCGCTGCTGTTGTCGACGCTGACGCCGTTCAGGTATTCGTAGGCTTCCCAGAATTGCTCGACGGCCGGGTGGTCCTTGGCGAGGGCCTGTTCGCGTTCGACGGCGAGGGCGGCCAGTTGCTTGATCGCTTCGACACGAATGCTTTCCGTCATCGGGCAGGCCAGGGCGAGCGCCTCGACCATCACCATCAGCATGGCGTTGTTCTTCTGGATCCGCAGGTTGCGGATGCCGATGGCCTCAAGGCGCTTTTCGAAGGGGCGGAGGTTCTTCTCCATCATCTCCAGCACCTTCTTTTCGTTGGTCAGCGCCTTGACCAGAAAGCCCGAGATGTCGTTCGCGGTGAGGCGCTTGAGTTCCAGCGCGGCTTCGCGGCCGGCTTCGCTCTGGTGCGACTTGTCGAAGCCGATATGGATGATCCGTTCCATGATCGCCGTCGATGCCTGCACCGGGGCGTTCTGGCTGATGAACAGGGCGGCGCGGAATTGCGGGTCGTAGGTGTCGTTGCCGGATGATTTGACGCCGGTGGTGCGCAGGCTGCCGCCGTTGTAGAGCGTCTTCAGGCTGTCCCAGTGGAACGATTGCTTGGGGCGGCCCTTGCCGCTGCCGTCGAGGTCATCTTCGCGGTCGGATTCGATCAGCACCACCGGCAGGTTGGCGACCTGGGCCATGCTGCGCATGAAGCCGACGTTGCTGCCCTTCATCGGGTCGAAGCCTTCGTAGCCATTGCGGCCGACCAGGCGCCAGAGGAATTCGATCATGGTCGATTTGCCCGAGCCGGGCTCGCCGACGATCTCGATGAAGGGGAAGGACTCGAAGCGGGCGCGGATCTGCTCGGAAAAGAGGCTACCCATCCAGGCGGCCAGCGAGGCGATGCCCTTGGCGCCGAAGCACAGGTAGAACTTGTCGAACCAGTCGGTATTGCAGGCCTTGAGGTCGGTATTGATATCGAGCTTGAGCGACTTGCTGAGGCTCTTGATGGCCAGCTTGCCGATGTCGAAGTAGTCCTCATGGTTGAGTTCGACGACGCGACCGTCGCTGATCGCCACCTTGTTGAAGACGTAGGCCTTGTGCTCGATCGTGTAGCCGCTGAAGTCGATGGTCTTGACCTTCTTGATGTCGAAGGTCCATTCACTGAGCAGGCGGCGCAGCTGGTGCGCGTTGCCGTTCCAGATCGCGCCGGCGCCGACGTGAAAAAGGCGCTTGGTGAATTCGGCCTCGGCAGTGAGTTGACCGGCGGTGAAGGTGTTCTTCTCGCTTTCGCCGTCGTGCGGGAAGTCGATGCGGAAGTAGTACCAGGCCTCGTCGGTGACTTCGTTCTTGAGGTAGTAGAGCGGGGTGGGCAGGCAATTGCAGATTTCCGAGACGGTATTGCTCTGCAGCAGCGCCTTATCTTTGGCTTCCTGCTCAGGGAGTGCGTTTTCGCCGCTTTCCAGCAGTTCCTTGGCCTTGTGGTACTTGTCGATATCGAGCTTCCACCACCAGAGGCGGTTATCGAAGTCGAAGGGGAATGAATTCCAGTTGTGACGGCTGTAGATCAGGTTGGCCTTGGCGCTGGCGCTGTTGGCCATCAGCAGATCGCCCTGGTAGCGGTATTCCTCAAGGTCCTTTTCATTGAGGCGGTCGCGCTGGTGCATGTCATTCCAGTCCAGCTTGGCCTGGCCGCGGTTCTGGATGACGGCTGCCGATGCTTCCCAGCCATCCTTGATCGAGCGCTCGCAGAACTTGCGCGCCCAGGTGCGGCCGGCGACGCCGTCGTCCAGCGCCCAGACCAGCTTCGGTCGCGGCTTGTCGTTGGCCTTGCACTGCTCGGCCAACACCTTGAGCGCCAGGCTGGGATAGTTCGTGCAGCTCATGATCGAGACGGCGTACACGCCGTGGTGCATCAGGGCGATGGCGTCGAAGATGCCCTCGTTGATCCAGATCTCTTCCGGGATCGAGGTTGTATTTGGCGGCTGCCACCACATGCCGGCATAGCTGCCGCGAAAGTTCGCCTTCTGGTTGCCGAAGCGCTGTGGCTTGTCGATGATGCGTTCCCACCAGACATTCGGTGCCAGTTGAAAGCGCACCGTGGCGCTGCCCTCGTTGTGCTCCCGGCTCCAGAAATTCTCCTGGGCATACCAGCCGGCGATCATGTCCAGCTTGAAGCCGCGCCCGTCGCGCATGTAGGCATCGGCGGCCGCGTTCGGGTTCTCTGTGGTGGTGGGGTGGCGTTCCGACCAGGTGCTGAAGAGATCCGGGTAAAGCTCTTTGATATGGAACTCGGCACCGCACTTGTTGAGTCGACCGCAGCGCAGCACCCACGGTTTGTCGTGGCTGGTGTAGAGCTCCTTCTTCTTGCAGTTCGGGCATTCGCCGCGGCGCAGCGACTTGCCGTCTTCCGACTTCTTGAAGTCGTAGTCGTTGAGCAGTTTGGGGAGCAGTTCAGCGTGAAGGGTCGGGTTCATTTAGCAGTAGCGCAGCGGGAAACGAAGGAGCGGAGAGCGGCCGGGGCGGTCCGCTTGCCGAGATAGACGGGGCGGGCCGATGTCTTGCGGAAAACGCGGAAACCGTCTGCTTTTTCGACGAAGAAAAGGCCGGCGCCGTGGGCGATGCGGCGGGCTTCCTTGAGGGTGTCGGTGGTCTGGCTAGTCATTGGTTTCCGGTTTTTGGGCAAAAAAATTCCCCTCGCGCTGTTTTCAGCGCGCTGGCGGGTATCTCGGGTTGTGGGGGAAGGCTAGGGAGTTAGCCGGTGGCCATTCGGGGCGGCGGGTGATCCATGCCGAGCTCCATCTGGTTGCTGGCCGGCAGGTTGGCTGCCGGCGAACGGTCCGAAAGCGGGATGTAGACCTTGGGGTTGGGCATCATCGACGGGGCGATGGTGCGCACGGCGACCAACTGGGCAATCCAGCTATGCATGCATTCCGGGTTGTCACAGGTGACCTTGGCCTCGCGGACCGTATCGCTCATCTGCTTCGAGCTGCGCACTGTGGATTCCGCGCTGCAATGCGGGCACTTGATCCGCCACTGGTTGAACGCGCTCATGACTTTCTCCGCTTGATGATGCGGCCGACCAGGAGGCGGGCGCGCTGGATGGTGGCGGCGGCAAGGCCCAGCTTGGCCTCGGCGTGCTCGGCCTCGCCGGAATGAATGCCATCGAGCAGTGCGGCGGTGGCGATGGTGGCATGGCCGGCGTGGTCGACCAGGTCCTGAAAGTGAGCATTGATCTCGGCCTGGGTGACATCGCCGTCGCATTCGACGATGCCGCGTACGGCAATACCGACCGGCTGCAGTAGATCGTTCAGCAATATGACCCGGCGATCGACCGGCAATGCTTCGAGAATCGGCCAGAACATGTTCAGGGTGAGCAGGTTCTTGTCCTTGCTGCGGTCGTCCAGCCAGCGGAACAGCCGGTCGGCATTAACCCGCATGCGCTCGAAGGCGTCGGTTGTCGGCGGCTCAAAACGAATGCCGGTGATTTCGGGGCCGCCGATACGATCATGTGCCTGGACGATGAAGTCGGCCACTGTCTCGCGTGACCAGCGATTGTCTCGACGCCAAGCCTCGATATGGTCGCTGATGATGGCAATGGCACTTGGGTGCGTTGCACGCTGCATGAGCATTTTTTTGCAACCCCCTACTATTCGAAAACAATGAAAAGGCACATGGATTTAGGTCCGATCCAGCGAATTAAATACCCAGCAGCGCACAGCGCGGCCCGTGTGGCGGCTGTTCACTGGCTTGCGATCGACGAAACGGGGCTGGCGGCTGGCGCACAGCACGCGGCGAAGCGCGCCGACTTCCGGCAGGAAAATTTGGGCACGCTTCGCTGCTGCCCGTACCTCCGGCAGGTTCAGCGCGAGCAGGCCATCCTGCCGGGCGTGGTTCAGGGCTTTGCCATGTTTGCCGGCGAGCAGCAGGTCGATCGCTTCCCAGAACTCCTCAAGCAACGGGCTTTCGTGGTCAGGAGTTTGGTCGACACCTATGTCGTCCAAGGCCGGGCAATCCAGCGAGATCAAGCGGCATGCCTGTTCGAGTTGGCCATGCAGTACACGGCGCGCTGGTGGATTGGTTTCTGCCTTCAAGGCCTTGAGCAAGCTGTTGATATGCCGGTGGGTGGACAGCAACTGCGGGATAGTCGCAGCCCGGGCACGGGGATTGGTGGCGACACCCTGTTGCCAGTAAGCGGCCAGTGCAGCGAAGCATTCGCGCTGGTATTCGACTAACCGCTCGCGCAGTTCCGGTTTGACACGGGAAACGTCGATGCCGAACAGCCAGCCGTTGAGGTAGTCGAGAGGGAGGGTGATGACTTCACGGGATTGAACTTCGCCTGGGAGCTGCGTTGCCATGATGGCAACGCAGGTACCGAGTACAGCATGACGTTCAATGCGCCGAAATTGAGCCGACCAGTCGAGGCCGATGGCCTCGCAGATCGGTTTCATGGCAACGCGGATGGTGTCACCGTCCTTGATGGTCAAGAGTTGTTGACCGTGGAATGGGACGAGGGCGGTTTCAGTGCGGAGCGACATGTTCAGGCCTCGTCGGTTTCGTCAAACCGGTGGTCGGCTTTCATCCCTTGAAGCATGTAGACCCGGGCCATGGCTGAGAACGTTCGGTTATCCAGTTTTGCGCGGCGTGTCAGTTCGATGCGCTCTTCAGGTGTGATCGTTATTCCAAGCCGACGATCCGAATAGCTGCCCGGTGGATTGCGACGCTTTCGCACGGGTTTTTCTTTGGCAGTGGTTTGCATGGCTTAAACTGTGTAACGGTTTGGAATTTTGTGATGGTGACCAAGTATGGTTTATGAATTAGGGAATGTCAACGATGGTGTCCCAAGAAATTGTGACGTCGGTGCAAGGCTGGTACAGGAGCGAAATCGGCTAGGCATGTCTCAGATTGATTTGCGTGTACGCACCGGTGTAGGCAAAAACACCCAAGTCAATTACGAATCAGGGAAAAGCGTTCCTGATGCTCTGTATTTGTCGATTTTGGATAGGCTTGGCTTCGATGTTCTCTTCATCATCACCGGCGACCGTGCGAATGGCGCCCAGTTGAACGAACAGCAGCAAAATTTGCTCGATATCTGGCAGGCCGCCCCTGCGCAACTCCGCGATGCCGCGCTGGCTGTCTTGCTAACGCCACATCACCCGGAACTGATAAAGCGCGAGCGCGATATCCCCGGCCGTTTTGCACACGGTGTGCTGGGCGAGGACTCCCCGCGTTTCGAATACTTCATGCAGATCTATCGCCGGTTCAGGCAATCGCCCGGCGATCGGCCGACCGCAGCGATGCGGCATGAGGCGGCGAGTACGACGGAAAACCTTGAAGCCATCCTGAACCTACTCAAAAACCCTGCCGTGAAGGCGGTCGTCCTGTTCGCAACGGAGGATGAACCCGTGGCGGGATTCAGCCACCAAACTGATGGCCCAGATACCAACCTCCCGCTCGTTGCAGCCGTAGTCGAGTTAATGCCGACTGGTACTGAACCGATGCACGTCGTTTTTGACGGCTGTTTCCTCACCGCCCGCCGGCCCCCGAGATATACCGAAGTGAGGTTTTTGCTCGATGCAGCGATAGCTACCGGGCACGCTATGTTCGGTACGAGCAGAGTGCCGTTCACATCAACGTTACCACCTGAGGAAGCGGCCAATATTCTGCTTGCTACCGAACATCTTGAGCCGCTCGAAGAAAAATCACGGGCACGGTACTTCGCAATGCTATCGAATGTTCCTGAGGCAAAACTCACTCGATGAAGCCATCTCACATCGGAAGTTCTGTAGTGAATCGGCTTCTCGGACTGCTGTTGTTTGTTGCGGTTTCCTGCTGCCAAGCCGAAACGCTAAATGGCCGTGTTGTAGGCGTGGTCGATGGCGATACCGTCGATATCCTCACCCCAGACAGGGAGCTTGTTCGGATTCGGTTGGCGGGCATCGATGCCCCCGAGAAGGCGCAACCCTACGGCCAGCGCTCAAAGCAGAAGATGAGCGACCTGGTGTTCGGCAAGAACGCTGAGGTCGATTTCAAGAAGCGCGACCGATATGGCCGAATCATTGGGAAGGTTACGGTCAACGGCCGTGACGCGAGCCTTGGGCTCCTAGATGCAGGACTTGCCTGGCACTACAAGAAATATGCCGGCGAGCAGCCGGTGAGTGATAGGGCGACCTACGCGAATGCAGAAGATACAGCGAGGTTATCGAAGATTGGACTGTGGCGTGACGAGCTGCCGACGGCACCATGGGACTGGCGGCGCGGAAATCGTTAAGTGCTGCGGTCGACACTTAAAAACGTTTAAAAAAGAGAGAAATGGACATGGATGAAATACCGACCCCGTTGTCGATTCAGGAAGTCGACGAGTTTCTGGTAAAACTAGCAAAGAAACGTTGCCCATGGTGCGATGGAACACATTGGGGGATGCATATTGACAATGGCGATGAAGCCAATCCAAAGGCTCCTAGTCTACGGGCGTTGCCTCGGATGCGTCTCGGCCAAGCAGCGCCTGGTACGCTGACAGGCACGATTTCAATTGGAACTGAGGCAGCACTGACGGTAGCTATAGCCGAGTGTCAGGAATGCGGTTACATCCATCTGTTTAATTACTTTACAATCATGCGGCTGGCCCGTATCACACAACAATCTGAGCCAAAAGATGTCGAACCTTCATCTAATTGACCCCAACGCCGGTATGCCTCGCCTTAGGGATGGAGGTGGTGGGGACGGGAGCCCTCCGATGGACAAGACCGTAAACGAAATCGATAAGCGCTTGATCGCGGTTGAAGCGGTGTTGCCTGGACTCGTTACCAAGTCAGATATGGCGGAGTTGAGAAGTGATATGCATCGCTCACTTGGTGATACCAAGTCGGATATGGCCGAGCTTAGAAGCGATATGCACCGTTCGTTTGGTGACATTATGGTTGCTATATCAGAGTTGAAATCCAAGACGGAAGCGACCGATTCCAAGATTGACATCGCTTCGATACGACAGACCGTCGAAAAGTCGCATACCGACATCTATAAGTGGATTGCAACGATTTTCATTTCCGTAGCTGGTATCGGATTTGCCGCCTATAGCGGGTTGAAGTCAGTGGGAGCCGGTCAGCAAGTTGCAGCTCAGCCGCCAACGATTATTCAAATACCACCTTCTATGCCTCAGAACCAAACAAACGTACAGGTGCCCGCAGTAACCGCTAAAGAAAATCTATCTAAGTAGCCAAATAACGAAGCAGCCCGGCATCTTGTTGATGACCGGGCTTTTTTTTGCCTTATCCACAAAGTTACCGTTTCTATGGATTCTGAGACTAGTCAGCGGGCAAGATTAGAGGGAGTCGCAGAAATCGAACGATGCGCAGCCGAGAACGGACTTCTTTAAATATAGGCATTTAACATCGTAGCCGTAGGTTATCTTACTGAAAAGACCAAGAGCCAGAACTCGAAAAATGGACGCGCCGAACGGGATAGAGGTTTGAAAGCGCTGCTGCCTGAGGCAATCAAGCAGTGTTACAATATGGCGAATAAATATAAATTCGTCCGAGGGAGCATTAATTAATGGGTAATTTGCTTGATGTGTTTACAAATTTTGTTGTTGACCCAGCCAAAAGAAATCTGACTGGATTGATGTTTTGGGGAGGAGCATTTCTGCTTTTTATCGGCGCAATATTTGGTGTCGCTATAGATAGTTTTGTATACATTCCTTCTGGAACTGGAGAAGCACTTCTTAAGTCAGGAAGCGCGATTTTAGGTGCGGGTGTGTTTGCGGTTATCATGAAATCTGCGCAGTTTACTGAGCTATTTCAAGGTCATATCTTTGATGTTTTCTATGATCCGAATAAATCTAAAAGTCAAGGATGTTTAGTTGAGCGTTGGCAAGCAATTACAAGATCGTTGTTGCGTGATTTGCTTCCTACGTCTCATGACGATGCTGTCAAGTATATTGAGAAAAAATTCCTCAATTCTGAGTTGCAATATCATTTTGAGAATGTAACTGCAGAGTATGAAATTGATATTGTTGATGGTGTTGCAAAAGTTCAGTGTACAACAGCGGCTAAAATTGTTATTTCCCCATCTGCAAAGAATCCAGTTCTTGAACATCGAATTGATATTGAGAATGGCAAGAATTTCAAACTGGAAATGCTATTAATTAACGATAAGGTTATCGACGGCAATGGTCTTTATATTACTGACCCCAGTATTCCGACGACCGAAGTTATGAAGTTTTCACTTGCACCACATGCGCGTATCCAAAACGGTAGCCCAGATGAGACTGTCTCGATGAAACGCACAATTTCGTGGGAGCAAGAAGTTGCCGCGGAACCTTATATAAAAACGGATGTCATGCGCTATGTGAAAGGGTATTTTGTTGAAGTAAAAGTCGACGGACCTTACAAGGCAAAACTTGAACCGTTTTCGATGAGGGTATCCGGGGCGATTGAGTCGATTCGCACTCCACAAGGGTATGATCGGTGGACACTGGCTAGTGCGGAAGAGTTGATGTTACCTGGGCAAGGATTTATAATTTTTTTGCTACCACGAGGGAGATGCCAATGAGAATGCGCTCAACCGACTCAATCTAAGGTTTTCGCAATTCGCCAGATCGCACGGCCGAGCCCCCAGTTCTATGGACTGGGGGCTTTTTCATTCCGTCCGAAGCTTCGTTAGTAAGCTGCCTTTTTTTGTGGGTCACCCCGCTCATAGCCAGTACGTCCGCCTTGGTCAGGAAGTTGAAACCAGTCATCTGGGTGCCCTGGTGAAGGCGTCGATGGACCATACCTAAGATTCCGGTATAGAGATATCGAGCCGTTTGAGCTCTAGCCTAGCGAAAATGCATTGGTTGGTGGCGGTTTGAGTAGTTTATGCACCAAAACTACACAAGCCAGAGGCGCCTTGATCGCCGGGCATTTTTCCCCCAAATCTACTGAGTTACCCCCGCGTTTTTTTGATATCAGTCAGGGATCTCGGTCGCCTTGATCTCGAATTCCAGGCGCTGGGTGTAGCCGCCGTCGCCGGCGATGGTGTTGGTGACCTTGATGATCAGCCAGTCGGTGCTGTCGATCTGAGGCTTCCAGCCGGTGACGGTGGCCGGGGTTTCCGGGAACAGGGTGGGGTCGCCTTCGGCCAGGGTGATGTTGAAAGTTGCCATGCCGCGCAGCAGGCGGCGCCATTCGGCGCGGGCGGCGCGCAGGGCGTTGGGCTTGTTGGCGTAGACGTGGCGCAGGGTCTTGACGTTGTCGACCGTGCGCTCAAAGGCGTTGTGGGTGCCGACCTGGCGGGCGGCGTCGCGCTCGGCCTGGCGGTGGGCGGTGGCGCGCTTCTTTTCGTCGTCGGCCTGGCCGTAGGTGACTTCGCCGGCGGCGCCCAGGTTGCGGTCGTTGTATTTGGCCTTGATGCCGACGTAAGCAGCGCGGGCGGCCCGGTTGCCTTTGAGCTTCTTCCATTCCTGATTCGCGGCGCGCTGGGCCTTGGGGCGGGTTGGGTAGGTGGTGGCCAGCGTCTTGTACTGCCCGGCGGCTGGCGTTGCGGCTGCGGTCTGGCGGGCGCCGCGCTCGGTGCTGTCTTCGGTGTCGCCCCAGAGGACTTCGCCTTTCACGGCCAGATTGACGTCGTGGTAGAGGGCGCGCACCGCCTGGTAGGTATTACGGTCGCTGATCAGGAACTGGTGACGGTCGCCGGACTGGCGCCGGATGATTGCGGCCGGGATGGGCTTGCCGCTGGCGGTAACGCCGCCGCCTGCCGGAATGAACATGAGCCGGCCGTCCTTGACGGTAGCGATGGCGTCGTAGCGCTGGCCCAGGCGGGTGAGCAGGTTGGCGGAGGACTCGTTGGTCTGATCGAGGTGCTCGATCACCTCGCCGTCGAGACTGGCGTGGATGAGCGGGACGAGGCCGTTTTCGTCGGCGATGGTGCGGACGATGGCGCCGAGCGTGGTGGCGTGCCAGGAGCGTTCGCGCTGGGTGGTGAGGCCGGCGCCAAGGTCAGCACTGGTGGCGCGAATGCTAAGCACGTCCGGCGCGCCATTGTGGGCCACCTCGGCGACTATGAAGCGGCCCTTGCTGACCAGACCGGTTCCCTTCCAGCCGAAGGCCAGCTCGAGCACGGCGCCTTTGGCGGGCAGATCGAGGGCGCCGTCAGCGTCGTCCAGATCCAGATCGACGGTGTCGGCCTCGAAGCCGCGGTTGTCGGTGTGGATGAGGTTTATGAGGCGCTGCGCAATGATGCCGCTGAGGCTGACGCCGTCGACCACGACCTGGGCGATAACTCTCGGGTGTGGCCGGGCGGCCGGCTCGTTGAACAGGCTCATTTGATATTCAGCTGGTTGAGCAGTTCCTTGCCGACGGTGCCGAGCAGGCTTGGGTCGTCATCGGTGCGCTTGAGCTTGATCGAGAACTCGATTTTGCGGGCGGCGCCGTCCGGGAAGAACGCGGTCGACGTGGTGGATAGTTCCTCGACGACATAAAGGCCATACACCCAGCCGGTGCCCTCGATGAGAGGCCAGGCCAAGCCTTCGTCGGCCATGGCTTCAAGCGCGGCAAGGCTGATGCGGCCGCCGGTGATCTCGGGGTAGAGGACGCCGGAAAGGGTGATGATCTCATCGCCCCGGCCGACAAACTGCGCCGACGGCCGCGCGCCGACCCGGCTGTTGGTCGGGTGGCGCCAGGCGACCTGGCGCTGCAACTGCTGGTAGGGGAGTGTCTGCATGCCGAAGACGAAGAGGCCGAGGGCCATCAGCATGTGGAGTTGGGGGACGCCGTACATCGTTACTCCCTATCCCGTAGGCGGCTGCGCTCTCGGGCGGATTTGTCGGCGTCCATGCGTTCCAGCTCGCGGCGGATATCCTGGGCGAGGTTGTTGGCACCGGAGCCGTTAAAGGTGCCCGGCGGCGCATTGACGGTGACAGCGTAGCTGTTGCCGCCAGCTGCGCGCAGCAGAGGCGAGTTGGCGATAGTTGCGGTGGTGCCGGCCTTGGTCGACGCGGTTTCGAGGTTGCCGAACAGGCCGGGCATCAGGTACTTGAGGTTTTCCTTGAGCCGATTGATGCGGCCGATGATGCCGTCGAGCATGCTTGACCACCAGGCGCCGAGCTTGTCCCAGTTCGCGTAGATGAGCGTTGCCGCGACGGCGATAGCGGTGAGGGCGAGGCCGATGGGATTGCCGACCAGGGCGAGACCGACGGCCCGGATGGCAGTGGCGACCATGCCGAAGCCGCCGGCGCCGGATATGCCCAGGGTGACCATGGAAAACTTGAGCATGGCGAGCGGTACCAACAGAGCGCCGGCGCCGACGGTGAGGGCGCCCAGCACGGAAAGCACCAGGGCCAGCCACTTCGCGGTGGTCATGAGCGCGCTGGAAAGCTCCGGGTGCTCGGCCGACCAGTTGCGGACGGCCTGGACCATGGCGAGGGTGTTTTCCAAGGTGCTGGCGATGGCCGGCTTGAGGTGCTGGCCGAGATCGCTGGAAAGGTTGGTGAAGGCGTTCTGGGCGTTCTCGATGCGGGCGTTGAGCGTGTCGCCCCAGGCGTCAGCTTCGCGCTGCATCGAGCCGAAGGCCTTCTGGTCGCGGACCAGTTCCAGCTGGCGGCGGTATTCGCCCAGGTTGCTGGCCAGCTTGGCGGCATCGTCGCCGAATTCCTTGCCGAAGATGCGGGTCGCCGCCTCGAGCTGCTTGTCGCCGGCGAGCGATTTGATCTTCTCCAGCACCTTGATGATGGTGCCGGTGGCGTCCTTGGTCATGCCGGACTGAATATCCTTGCTGTTCAGGCCGAGCATGCCCATGCCGCCCTGGAATCGCTTGCTCTGCATGGTCGCGATCGAGAGTTCGCGGATCATGGCGTTGGATGCGCTGGCAGCGACCTCCCGGTTGGCGCCCAGGCTGAGGAAGGTGGAGCCCAGCGCTGCAGCCTCGCGGAAATTCATCTTCGCCATGTCGGCGGTACCGGCGATGCGCTTCATGACGTCGATGATGTCGCCGCCCTTGGCCAGGGCCTGGTCGTCCAGCCAGTTGATGGTGTCGCCGAGCTGCCGAATGTCCTTGATGGGCACCTTGTAGAGCTGGCTGAGTTTGCCGACGTCTTCGCCGACCTGGTCGACGGGGAGATCGAAGGCCTTGGCCATGACAGCCGTGGTGTCGGCGTAGATCAGCAGGTTTTGTTTTCCCTGGATGCCCATGCGGGCGCCGCCTTCGACGATCTTGGCGATATCGGCGGCTGCTCCCGGCAGGCGCTCGGACATGGCCTTGATGGCGTCGGCCATCTCCCAGTAGCTCCTGGTGACCTTGCCGTCATCGTCGCGGGCGCCGTCCATCTGGCGGGCGACGCCGAGCATGGCGGTTTCGAAGTCGGCGAAGTCCTTGCTGGCCTTGGCGACCGGGACGCCGGCGGCAACGCCGGCGGCAGTGATGCCGGCCCCGGCCATGGCGACCTTTCCGGCCGTCTCCTTCGACTTGGCGAGATCAGCCTGGGCGGCGCGCAGGCGGCGCATCTTCTGGTTTTCGGCCTCGAGCGCGGCGGTCAGGCGGCGGCTGGCGTTGGCGGCTTCACTGCTGGCGCTGGCCAGCTGCCGGCGGTGCTCTGCCAGGTTGCGCGTATCGATGCCGCCGGCCTTGAGCTTTTCGAAGAGGGCCTGCTCGGTATTGAGCAGGGACTGGTGCTTAGCCTTGAGTTCTTCGGAGCGCTTACTCAGGCGTTCCATCTCGGCGGACATCGCCTTGGTGGGCACGCCGGCGCGGTCCATGGCGAGCTTGAGCTCGTCAATGGCGCGGCGGTTCTTGGCGAAGGTGTTGGCCGCGATGGCGGCGTCCTTCTCCACCTTCTTAAAGGCGTCGATCTGTTCGACCGTGCGGTTGAATTCCTTCATCCGCGCGGTGTTGTCGCGCAGGGCCTTGGCCGCCTCGCCGGCGCTGCCGGTGATGGCCTTGACCGGTCGAATGAACTTGTCGACCGCAGCGAAGACGACCTTCAGTTCGAGGGCGTTGCTCATTCTTCATCGACTCCGCAGCGCTTCGCCGCGCGTTCGCGCCAGGCGAGGAGTTCGGAAACCTCCAGGGCCTCCATGCTCTCCAGGCTCCAGTGAAAAACGACGGCGATATCGGCCATGGCTTCTTCTATTCGGTCGGGGAGTCCGATTCCGTCACCGACTTCGGCAAGAAAAAACCGGCGATCTTCACCCCCGCCATGGCGAGGTCTTCAGGTTCCAGGTTGTTGGACTCCTGGGCGGTGATCTTGGGGTCGCAGATGCGCGGCAGCAGGCGCTGGACGGTGTCGCACTCCATGTCCATGACGGCGCGGATGCTGATGCCCTTTAGATGGCCGCCCTTGGGCTTATGCAGGGTGAGCGTGGTGATGGTGGTTTCGCCGCGCTGGATGGGGTTTTCGAGGGTGAGGCTTTCGGTGTTGCTCATGGTTTCTCCTTGGGGATGTCTCCCTCACGAATGAGGGAGACATGGGGGTTACGCCAGGCCGATGGCCTTGCGCTGCTTTTCGAGCATGTCGACGCCGTTGACGATGAAGATCATGGCCAGGGCGTCGATTTCGATCAGAACCTGGTTGTCGACCGTCAGCTTGTAGTAGGCGCAGGCGGTCTTGATCTTGGTCTGGCTCTTGTCGCCGACCTTGGCGCTCCCGAAATCGATCTCCTTATGGCGGCCGCGGACGACGATCTCGACGGCCTGCACGTCGCCGGTGTCTTCGCGCTGGTAGGCGCCCGAGAAGCGCAGCAATACCGCGCCGACCTTGGCCGCGCCGTACTGTTTGACGACGTCAGCGACGAAGCCCTGGCAGTTCCAGTCGAGCTCGATCTTTTCATTGGAAATGTCGAGGTCGACCGGGAATGGCATGCCGGCCGCCTGGAATTCCTCGGTCTTTCGGCCGAGCTTGGGCAAGGTGACTTCGTCGGCGATGCCCATCAGGCTGCCGCCGTCGTTGTACAGGTTGAAGTTCTTGAGAAGGGAAGGGAGTGCCATGGTGCTGTGCTCCTATCAGGCGGCGATGCGCGTGGCGAAGTCGGCCAGGTAGCGGTCGGTAATGCGCTGGCGGAACATCAGGTTTTCGAGAGGCGGTACCGGCGTGTAGTCGAAGTCGATGTACAGCTTGCCGGCCTTGAGGGTGACTTCGTCGTTGACCGCTTCGTCGTACCAGCAGTCGAAGCCGAGCAGGTAGCCGAGGGTTACCAGTTCGCGGCCCTTGGCCTTGATGCCTTCGATGATGTCTTTGACCAGGGTCGGGGTGAGCGGCTTGTCGACGGCCCACATGTGGGCCTCGGCGATGGTGTCGGCAAGGACCTGGGCGGTGCGGGTGTAGGACTCGAAGGCGAAGAGCGGGTCGGCCGAACAGGTGCGCGAACCCCAGAAGCGGTAGCCATCGCGGCGGACAAGCGTGGTGACGTCGGCGGCGTTGAGGAAGCCGGCATCGGTGCTCGGGTCCTGCAGGTCGAAGAAGACATCCTTGCTGATGCCGGTGACGCTCTGGACCGGGATGTTGGAGAGCGTCTTGTGCCAGCCGATCTCATCGTCGATCTGAGCGCGCAGGCCGAGGGCGCGGGCGATGGCCGGCGCGGTGACGGTGGCGTTGGCTGTGGTGTCCCATGACTGGAAGTCCGGCCAGATGGTCATTACTTCGCGGTCACCAAAGTTTTCGCGGTAGGCGACGGCATCTTCCTTGGTCTCGGCACCGAAGGCGCTGACGTAGGCGAAGCCGCGCAGTTGTTTGGCAATGGAAACGAGCTCGGTGGCGACGGGCAAGGCATCGAGGCCGGGAATGCCCAGGATGCGCGGCTTGATGCCGAACTTGGCCTGGGACGAGAGCAGGGCTTTCATGCCCGTGAATTGGCCGCCTGCGGTGACGCCGCCGATCAGCTTAGAGGTGGTTTCAGCCTCGGATCCGCCCTCGGCGACGCGGACGATGACGCAGGCCGGTGAGCCGTGGTCGGCGATGGCGTCGAGGCTGCGGGCCAGGGTGCCGAGGTCGCCGGCCTTGCCGCTGGCGGTGCGGACATCGGTGACCAGGGTGGCGGTGTCGAGAGGGAAGGCGGCAGCATCGGCGTCGCTGGCAGTGGCGACCAGGCCAATGATGGCGGTTTCGATGGTGCGGATGGGGCGACGGCCGTCGGAAAGTTCGAAGACGCGTACGCCGTGATGGTAATCGGCGGGCATGGGCTGCTCCTGTCAGGTGGTGCTGCCCATGTTGCCGGCCACGCGCGCGTGTGTCGCGCAGTGGCGGGTGTAAGCGCAAGACTTAGGGCCGAATCATCCGGCCGGGTGCATCCAGAGGTGCTGCGGTGTGACGCGGTGCAGGGCTTCGGCCCTGAAGAGCGGCGTACCGCCCTGCGCGAAGGCCCAGGCGACTAGTTCAGAGCAGAACCAGGCATCGTCCTCTTGCCAGTCGCGGTGCATGAGCAGCCCGAATAGTGCTGTCATGTCGTAGGGCTTGCCGATCTGTGAACTTGCGGCCTGGATCACCGCCTTCGAATCGCGGCAAGGCAGATCGACGCGCGCAATATCCTTCGCCCGATCCATTGCCGATATAACCGGAACCCGCCGCACGCCATGGAGTGCCGCAGCCTCGATCACCGTGTCGCCATCGACCAGTGCGACATGCGACCAGCGCGACCAGGTAGCGGCGCGGATCATGGCCGAAAATGGGTTCGTGGTGGTACTGAATAATAGGGTGATCATTGGCATGCATATTCCGCGTAGGTGACTGGCCAGCCGTTAAATAATCATAGGGCGCCTGTATCACGGCTAGGCGAGCCCTGCGGCGGTGGCCTTTATCTTGGCGATGGCGGCATCGGCCAGGGTAAGGGCGTCGACGCCGGAGGAATTTCTGACCGCTTCCTTGCCCTTGAGCCGAATGTCGCGCAGCTGGTAGAGGGCGGCATTGAAAGTGGAGGCAGCGCTAAGGATGTCGTCGCAGGACTGCCGGGCCGTCCACCCCTTGGCCTCAGCCCAACTCATAACCGAGGCCGGAACCTCGCCGCTGTAGCCTGATTCCTTGTATGCCGTCGCCTCGGCGGCGGCGCGCTCGTATTCGACAATACGCAGCGGGTCGCCGACGACTGCCAGGCGGGCGGCGTCCGCTTCGGCGTCGATGGCTGAGCAGAGTTGTTTTTTGGAAGGCGGTGGCCGGTCAATTTGAATCGGCTTTCCACCCGCACCATCGCCAATGCACGAATCTGCTAACTCGCCGGCGAGCAAGTCGGCGTGTTCTGCATCGGTTATATCGATGGCGTCGACTGGAATATCAGAGTGGACGCCGTCGATGTAAAAGCCGCGTGTCGATTGGCTGAATTTTATAGCCATGAATATCTCCCTTAATTGCCGAACGCCAGGTAGGAAACCGACGACGAAGCGACCGTAGATTCGAGGAAAACCTGTGTCGTGGAGGTTGTGTTGCCGATGGTGTTGACGGCCTCCGCGCTACCTTTACTGGTGGTTAAGACATGCCAGAACGCGGTTGGGAAGGCGACCGGGAGTAAATAGTTTTCACCGCCAGCGGCGGGTGAGCCGCTGCCCCATTGGATCACCAGGCCGCCGGCAAACCAGGCCGGGAAGATGATGTAGCCGTTTGGCCCGAGCGAATAGGTGGCGCCAATTGCGCCAAGTGTGGTGCGCGCCGTGGCCGCATCGGCATCGTCGAGCAGGGATCTGGCGAAGGCGGTCAGCGTACTGAGCCCCCAAGTGCCTGGACCGGTGGCATAGAGCATTTTATTGGCAGCGCTTACCAGGCCGGAAATGGCGGTAAGGTCGGTGTTAAGCGGCTGCTTTCCGGCCAACTGGTTTGTCATCGTGGTGGCGAAGTTGGCATCGTCGCCAAGGGCTGAAGCCAGCTCGTTGAGGGTGTCGAGGGCAGCTGGCGAAGAGTCGACCAGGGCTGCGATGGCGGCGTCAAGCTGGGCCTGCGAGATGGCGCCGAGGGTTGCCCGGGCGGTGGCGGCGTCGGGGTCGTCGAGCAGGGTGCGGATGAAGGCCGAGAGCGGGGTGAGAGCGAAGGTGTCGGGGCCTGTGCTGTAGATCATCCGGTCGGCGACGATCGCGAGGGCGGCGAGGGCAGTCAGCGTCGCGTCCAGCGGCTGCTTGCCGTTGCCGAGTGCTTCAACCTGAGCCTTGAGCCAGCCGGTACGGTTGGCGAGGGCTTTGCCCTGCTTGTTGGCGTTGCCTTCTTCGCCGCCCTTCCAGACGGTGTCGGTCTCGATGCGAAATACTTCGGCATCGAATTGTTCGAGTTCGTTGAGTGCGGCCATCGAAGGCTCCTAGTTGATGGTGGTATCGACCGCACCACAGGTGTAGTCGCCGTTACAGGTGATCGAGCCGTCGCAGCGGAAGGCGGCGGCGCTGAAGTCGAGGGATAGCATTTCGGTCGAGAACCGACCGACTGCCTCCAGCGTGCGCTTGACAAGGTGCGCATCGCCGACGGTCAACGGCTGGAACAAGCGGATGCGGTAGGTGGCCCAGTTGCCGCCGCAGGTGTGCGAGCCATCGCAGACGACCGAGCCATCGCAACGGATGTAGTCGGTGCGTTCGGTGATCTCGGCGTCGGGCTGGCCGAGGGCGGCAAGGGCGCGGCGAATGGCGCTTGGGGTGCCCTTGGTGCGGTGAATTTCCGGGGCCTCGGTGATAACAGCCCGCTTTTTCTCTTCGCTCCACAGGTTGTCCCATTCATCGACCGAGACCGCCCAGGCGAGGTACGGGAGCAGGTCGACCGGGCAGGTGGCGGCGTTCCAAAGGCTGCTGACGACAGAGGGCAGGGCGGCGAGGCGAGCGGCGCCGGTACGATCTATGGCGCGTTCGAACGGCGTGCTGCTGGGCGGGAGCAGAGTGGCAGGCTGGCTCATTCGACGCCGATGATGCGGACGGTGATGCCGGTGCAGTAGGGGGCCTGGCCGGGCGTGCAGATGATGTCTGCCGGCGGGCTGTTGATGATTGCCTTCTTGACCCCAGGCTTGTGTGCGGCCGCCTTGATGGCGCTATCCACGATGTCATTGCCAAGCAGGTGGTTTGCGGCGGCTAAGGCGGCGAGCGATGTTTCTGCGGCCGGTTTGGCGACTTCGCCGGCCGGTCCGGCGAACAGAACAAGGTCGATGTCGAGGTTGTATTCAATGATGGCGGCTGACGTTGCAACAACCTCATCGCACATCGGGCGAATGTCTTCGGGCGTCAGGGCGGCGCTGACTGCGGCGAGCAGTTCGGCGTCGGCTGCACCGTTGCCAGTGCGGGAAAGCACGAAGACTTCGACCGTGCCGGATTCCGGGCGAGTAGCGCGGGCATCCTTGACCAGGCCAGAGGCGGACATGGCGTGAAAACGGTAGGCGTCACGCGGCCCGGCGACTGATTCGCTTTCCGGCTGCAGCTGCAGGCGCATGCGATATTCGTCGTGGGATTCCATGACGGCCGGTGTTGGCGGAATGGTGCTTTCATCAGCAGGTGTGACGACGAGGCGTTCGGTGCCGTTGAAGTAGGTGACCCCGATGTGGTCGAGATCGGCGCCGGTGGAGAAGGCGAGCAGCAGGGCGCGCGCTTCGTCGTTGTAACGGGCGCGAAGCAGCAACTCGCGGTAGGCCATGCTTTCGAGCAGCTTGACGACCGGGTCGGACTCCAGGTCGATACTTGCGGCAGCGGCCGGGTAGCGTTCGACGAAATCTACCCTGGCTTCGGCAACGATGGATTCAAAGGCGATGGTTTCGACGACCTCGGGGGCCGGCAGGGAAGAGAGATCGACGCTCATTGCAGGGGCACGGAGATGTTGAGGCGCTGGCCGGCGCGCGGGCCGGTACGCTTGGTGGCGGTGAGGTCGATGGTGGCGGTGCCGTCCATCTCCTGGGCAAGGGCGACGCTGGTAATGGTGACGCGCGGCTCCCAGCGCAGGATGGCCATGTAGGTGGCGGCCTGCAGGCGCAGGTTATTGGCCTGGTTTCCCGGGTGGTCGATCAGGTCGGGCAGCAGGGAGCCGTAGCTGCGGCGCATGACGCGGCTGCCGACCGGGGTGAACAGGATGTCGGCGATGGATTGCCGGATGTGGGCATCCTCGTCGATGGCAAGTCCGGTGCGGCGGTCGATCATACGGGGCCTCCGGAGGTGCCGCCGCCTGGATACACGCCGTCGTGTTCGTGGTCGTCGAGGACGATGCCGTTGGATTCGATGCGGCCGCCGGTACCAACTTGCACGACGTTCTCTTGTTCCAGCATCCCATCGTGGTGACGCATGTTCCCGCTGATGGTGCTGCCGTTCTCGCCGGCGTAACCGGCCAGGCCGTTGTTGTAGGTGAGCAGGTCGTCGGTGGTGTGGCAGCCGGTGTCATGGACGATCGGCGTGTCGAAAGTGACCGATTCCCCGGCCCTGAAAAGCAGTGTTTCGGCGGCGTCGACCGTAGCGCTCCGGATTCCGCTGATATCGAGGTGGCTGGTGGCGTGGTCGTAGCTGAAGACGGCGCCGTCATGGAACTTGATGACGTGCTTGACCGGGTCGTGGCTCGGGGTGTCGATGACGTCGGACGGCGCGCCGTAGATGACCATGCCGTTTTCGACTTCGCCGCTCGGCGAGAAGACGACGCACTGCTCGCCGATGGTCGGCGGGTTCCAGGTAGTGGTCTCGCCGGCCCGCGCTTCGAACCAGCGCAGCCACTCGGTAACCAGCTTGCCGCTCTTCACCCGGCAGCGGCGCGCGGCGTGATCCACCGAGTGCACGGTACCGAAGCGGATGAGGTTTTCCAAGCGGCGGGAGAGTTCGACGAGATCCATGCCGCCGAGGATGCCAGCCTCGCGCGCGGGTGGGGCATGTGGCCGGGTGTGGGGCGGCGGCCTACAGCCGATCGGCGAGGTGGGCGACCGAAAGTTCCATGATCAGGGCTTCATCAGCGGCGCTGACGCCGAGCAGCTGGCGCTCAGGGTATTGCACTTCGAGGCCGGTCCTGCGGTTGACCTTGTCGCGCAGGCCAAATTGGTGGACGCGGGCGATGCGTGATACCTGGTCGGTAAAGGCGACGATAGCGGCGTCGGGCGTGCCCTTGGCCTTGAGAAAGCGGCCGGTGCGCAGCTTGGCGAACATTTGCCGGCGGATCTCGCCCTTGCGGTGCCGTAATTGCGACTTGCGCTCCAGGTAGGCGCTGCCGTCCGGGTTGAGTTGAGTCGCGATGCGTTTTTGCTGGCTGATGCGCAGGCGCTGGGCGATCCGGCGGGCTAGTTCGGCACGCTGGCCGGGTTCGAGCGTGGCGAGCAGGTCGGCGGCAAAGGCTTCGAGCGCCGACAGTTCGTTCATGGCAGCACCGGTTCGCCGGCGAGGTAAAGCTGCCAGTTGATGGGGCCGTCGAGTTCCGGCAGCGGCGGCTCGCCGATATGCTCGCACTGGTAGCCGCCGCCGGCCTGCGCCTTGACCAGTACGCGCTCGCTGAGGTCGAGCGTGAATTCGATGTCGGTCTTGTCGTGGTCGATAGGCTCGGCGCGGAAGCTGGCAATGTTGTCGCGCAGCTTTTCGTCGAAGAGCAGGTTGGGCTGGTTTTCCAGCACCCAGACGAGCAGCGGGACGATGATGACGTCGGTGCTTTCGGCGAAGTCGGTGAGGACGATCTGCAACTGGTAGCGGTATTCGAAGGACAGCGAGGCGCCAAAGCGGCTGGCGATGCGCCCGTTTTCGATGAACAGGTGGAGCTTGTCCGGATTTCTGGCGAGGTCGGGCACCCAGAGTGTTAGGTGGGCGCGCAGGTCAGCGGGCTTTTTCATCGGCCGTGCTCGTCGAGGGCAGCGTAGCGGCGCTGCCAGCCGGCGAGCTTGGCAATGGCGTCGCGGCAGATCTTGTAGTTGTCGCCGACGGTTTGGAGGGCGGCAGTGTCTTCAACGGGGGCGTCTTCTCCAGCAGCCAGGCGTCCGGTTTCGGCGAAGGCGGGGTCGCCGGTGGCAGCGGCGTCGTGGCGCACGCGCCAAGTGCCAGGCAGAAGGCAGCGCTGAGCAGCCAGGGTGACGGTTTCATAGCGGGTGATCTCCCGGGTGATGATGCGGTCCTTGGGGGCCTGCGCGGCGCGCAGGGTTCCGTTTTCTGCGGTAAGCCCGTCGGCGATGCCTTGCCGGGCGACGATCTCACCGGCGTAGGCAATGGCGATGTCGCGCTCGGCCTCGGCCTTTTCGCCTTCGGCAACGTGCCTGCCGTGCCGGTAGCCGGCGAAGGCGGTGAGGACGATAAGGAGCAGTCCGGCCAGCAGGCGGACGGCGATGGATTCAAGCTTCAGCATGGGCGGCAGCCTGTTCCGTCGGGCTGTGCCGCTCGTAGGCGCGGGCCAGCTTGACGTCGTAGAGGTTTTCTTTATAGGCCGGGCCGTTGTAGCCGCGGGCGAACTCGGCCCACTTGCGGGCCTTGAGCGCCTTGAGCAGAGCCGGCTCGCTTTCGATGAAACGGCAGAAGGCTTCGAGTTGGGCGGCTTCCGATTTCTTCATCTCGCCGACGAAGGTCTCGATCGAGGCGTAGCCCAAGGTTTCCCAGTGATAGCCCATGATCTGGAACTGGCCCCAGCTGCAGGCGCCGTACGCGATGTCGGCGGGCAGTACCTGCAGGGCCGTGGCCAGGCGCGACCATTCGGCGGCACCGCCGGCATAGCCGCCGCGCTGCGCGTTGAGCACGTTGGGGCTGCGTTGCCAGAACAGTTCAGGGGCGAGGTCGGCCTCTGCGGCCAGGCGGTAGGCAACGTGCCGCTCGTAAAGAATGACCGGGCGGCCGTCATCGAGAAAGCCTCGGCCGCGCGATTCGACTTCATTGACCGCCTTGATGGCGGCGAGCTGGACGCCCAGGCGCTGGGCGGCCTTGACCAGGTCGGCCTCGCTCAACAGGCGCGGGTCGCGCTCGCGGCTGATTAGGGTGGCGATGGTCTTGGGGCCGACGATGCCGTCTGCAACCAGGCCAGCGCGCTGCTGCAGGGCCTTGACGGCGGCTTCGGTGGCGTCGCCAAACCAGCCGTCGGCCTCGATCTTGAAGCCGGCGGCAATGAGTTGGCGCTGCAACTGGGCGACGTGGGCGCCGGTTTCGCCGTTACGCATGATGGACTCCCGATCGCTGGCGGGCGAGGTAGAGGACGCGGCGCTCGCAAATGAGGAGAAGGGCGATGCCGGCGAGCACGGCGAGGGTGATCGGGTCCATGCCCGCCCCGGCTGGGATGGCGAAGATGAAGCCGATGGCGGCGCCGGCCAGGAGCAGCATGGCGTAGCGGACCATCCAGTGGGTGGCATCGGTCATCCGTGAAATTGCCTGTTCGGCCCGCCAGAGGACGAGGGCGGCGCAGATCAGTCCGGCCAGGTTAAGCAAGTGCTGGGCGATGCTCATGCGAGATCCTCCGCTTTCTTCTGGGCGGTGCGCAGCAGCGCCGGCCCGATGACCTTGTGGGTGAGAAAGCCGATAGCCAGGGCGCATGGAAAGCCGACGATGACGCTCGGGACGGCGGCCGGCCACCAGGCAAGGCTGGTGACGAAGAGGACGATGGGCGGGCTGACCCAGGTGGCGACAAGGGCGGCGATGACGGCCGACGAGAAGCGCTGGTGCCAGGGCAGTTCCGGCAGGTAGCTGTTGTACCACCAGCAGCCGACGAAGCCGGCGGCGAGCAGCACCGGGTCGAGGCCGGTGGCAATGCCTAGGACGTAGAGACCGCCGGAAGCGATGAGTGGGGTGGCGGGTTCGGCCATTGTGTCAATCCCAGAGTTGAATGAGGGTTTTAGTGGTGTTGGCAGGCGCCGTATCAGGCAGGGTGACCGGCGTGCCTTCGGGCAGGGTGGCGCCGAGGGCGGCCAGGCCCGGGTTGTCATCGAAGACCTGCTCGACCGCGGCGCTGCTGCCCAGGTGACGCCAGCACAGGCTGTCGACGCTGTCGCCCTGGTGCGCGATGACCTGCATCAGATGAGTTCCACGGTGGTGCGCGGCCGGCCGGCGATATCGGCAATGGCGTTGAGGTGGTCGCGGCGGTGGTCGTCGATCGGATCGGTCAGACCTTCGGCCTTTTTGTCGCCTTTGCCGGTGGCGTCGAAGTCGCGCTGGCGTTCGAGCAGCAGCGCCTTGGCCAGGCAGCCGACGGCGCGGCGGTAGCGATGGACGAGGATGCTGGTTTCGTCGATCTCTTCAGCCGGCACGACTGCGAGCTCGGCGTGGCCGTTGAGGAGCTGCTGGGTGGTGCGCCAGCCGGCCAGGGCATCGTTGGTGGTGGCAATGGCTTCGATCAGGGCACCGCGCAGACGAGCAGGGGTGATCGTGTTGTCGATGCGCTGGTCTTCGCGGATCTGTGCCGGGTCGATCTCCGGCCAGAAGGCGCTGGAGGTGATGGGCGTTTCAGCGGTGGTCGGCGTCGGTGCGTGAATGATCATGGTCAGTTGGCCTGAATGCCGGCAAGAATGACAACCTTGTCGTGCTCGTCGTGCGTCAGTTGCTTGGGCGGCAACGCGACGATGCGGTCGCGCAGCTCGACAGGCCAGTTGCCATGATCTGGATACTGCTTCCGATGGGCGACCAGGTGGTCGATCAGGGCGTCGAGGGAGGCGGTCTGGGTCATCGTGCTGAGGGGATTAGAAATCAGGCTGCGGCCTGAATCTGATTGAACACACCGACATACTGATCCTTGATCGCCTGATAGCCGGCAGCGTTTGGATGACGACCTTCGTTTGTCAGAGCGGCGACCTGTCGGGCAGGAGCGCCGTTGTCTGTAATAGCTGCATCACGGTCAATCACCAGCGCCCCAATCGAACGAAGTGCGAGCAAGCGAGCATTCAACGTCTTGCGCTCGTTGTCCTGTGCAAGGGTCAGCGTGTATTCCGGAATCGCATTGACGACAACCGGCAGAACTCCAAGCGATAGCGCGTAATTGACCGTCGCCAGAATATCGGGCCACTGCGACAGGATCGCTGCCCCGGTATCGTTTGCTGACCATGACGGGATAATCGCGACATCGATATTCGCATTTGCAATGTGCCACTTCGCCGTTGCCCTGGAGGCAGTCGAAGTTTGACCAGATACACAGTGATTCGCGTAAAACAGAGGATTGCTCAGCGAACTCATTGATGCTTGAGCGAGGAATCCCGGCGATACATGCCCTGTATTCTGGTCAGTCCAGCCTTGACCGCGTTGCGTCGAGTCGCCGAACTCGCTGATCTGCACGGCTGCCGATCGGTGCAAGAACTCAATCGCCTGGATGCCGAACCAGCCATTGCTGGCAATTGCCGCCTGCGCGGCGATGGTGGTGACGTTATCGCCTGCCGTCAGCGATGACCGGAAGCGAAGGCCAGATGCAGCCGCCTGCGCATCGAACACCGCCGCTTCGTTTGCTCCGGATACAGAGATAACGTTTGCGCCGGATGGCAAGGCATTGCGGCACTGAATGATTGGGTTTTTCCCGCCGTCTGCGCGATCAAGGCTTGATACTTGCGCCCAGTCGGATATAGCGAAGCCCGGTACAACATTTGCGCCAGAGCCTGACTGTTTGGCCTGGACGGAAAATGATGTCGGCGTCTGAGCGGTAGCCGGCGGCATGCTTTTCAAGCCATTTGCCGAAAATGAACCCTGAACCCAAGTGAGCGACGCACCGTCGTCGCCAAAGTTCGCCGCTGCGGCGAATTTCAGATTTCCAAGGGTAAAGGCAGACGCCCCGCCGTTCGAGATGATAGCCCGCACAAAATCAAACTGAGCCGGGGCTTCGATTTCATGCGCAATCGTGTATGCCGCGCCAATAGCTGTAAAGCCCGCGCCGTGAAACACCGAGCGTGAACCGATCAGCGAGCGGGCAATCCGGCGCTTCATTGGCCCAAGCTTCTGGGCGCCTGCCGATAATTCAATCACCCCGGTGACAGGATGCTTTTTCGGCGTTACTACGTCGTCAAGTCGTCCAGACATGAACTCCTTGAGATTCGCCAACAGTTCATCCGTCGTCGCTGGGGCAAGCGTCTTGTCGATAGTGGCTTCGCGTTTTTGGCGGGCTGGGGTTTTGGAGGCCATGGTGCTTTCTCTTCTTCAGGTGGGCGGTGGTCGGGTGGCGGGCCGCTGGTCAAGGAGGTAGCCAGTGGTGCCACCCAAGCCGCCCGGGTGCGGGGTCCGCTCTTTGTCAGGCGCTGCCGGTTTCTGCCGATTTTTCGGCGTCGACCGCAGGGCTTGAGTTCTTGATGAGCGTGTCGATACGCTCGATGTCCTTTTTGACGCCGACCTTGTCGAACAGCTCGAAGGCACGGACGAGCCGCGCGCGGGCCCAGGCGAGGTCGCCGTCGGCGCGCATTGCGTAGCCGCTGGCCTTGTAGAGCTTGGCGCGTACCTGGTCGGGCATGTCCTTACCGTCGGTGAGCTCGATGGCGCGATCCAGGTATGGGCGCAGGACGAGCAACTGGTCCTCGGGGATCTTGAGAGCGAAGTCGGCGATTTCCTCGGCCAGCACACATGGCACGTCGCGCTGATACTGGTCGGGCATGACGAGGTTGTGGCGCAGGGCGTATTCGCCGATGTCGAGCGCGGTGGCGAACTGTCCGGCGTCGACGGCCCAGACGAAGACGGTCATCAGCACATCGTCCTGGCGGCCGTTGTCGCCCTCGAGCACGCCGGCGATCCAGTCGGCGTATTCGGGCAGCAGTGTGAGCTTGAGGGCTGCCTTGAGCTCCAGGGACTTGATTTCCTTGAGTCGACGCTTGTCGTCGGCCAGCTTGGCAAGCATGAGCTCGTAGGCGTTGGCTGCGTTCTTGTCGCGGGGTTGGTCGGTGTTTTCCGGCTGTTGGGCGGCGGCCATGGCTTGCTGGTAGTGGGCGCGGGCGGGGCTGTGGCGCATGGGGTTTCCTTTTTGACAGCCCGGCTGGTGGTTGGCCGGGCTGTTCAGGGCTACGGTGGTCAGACGATTTCGATGTTCTCGGCGGCGCAGAAGAGGCCGTAGTCTTCGATGACGTAGGCGTCGTTCGACGACTCGTAGTTTTCGATCTGGTCGCGCTTGGCGTTGTCGACGATGGTGCGGCGGCGGCCGCCCGTCTGGTAATAGCGGGACAGGTTGTCCATGCGGGTGACGACGATCTTGCCGGCCGGGAAGTACGGGACGCGGACGGCTTGCAGACCGCCGACGCGCTTCTGGCTGAGGATGACGTCGGCTGCGATCTTGTTGACGTTGTCCTGCGCCTTGTTGACCAGCGGGAAATACTTATCGGACAGCAGGTCGCGGCCCATGATGGCGACGAGCTCGGTGTCTTCGCGGTACCAGGGGTCGAGCAGGTTGTCGACCATGTCCATCACCAGGGCGTCGAGGTTCTTGTAGCCCTGGGCCAGGGTGCGGTCGTCGCCGATCTGGATCTTGCCGGTAGACCCGATCTGGGTCATGACGCGGGCAGCGGCATTTTCGCGGGCCTTCTGCAGCCAGCCCTTGTTGACGTCCTGCAGCAGGGGGTTGGCGGCGCGGTTGGAGGTGGCTGCCCGCGACGTGCCGTTCCAGCCAATGGTCATTACGTCGAGGCCTTGACGCTTGAGGATGGCGTTGCGCAGGCGGGTCTGGAAATCCTTGAACTTGGCCCAGGCGTCGAGCTTGGAATACTTCAGCGCGGTGTCGAAGTTGGTCTGGGTGCAGAGGTAGCCCTGATTGTCCAGCGTGGTCGGGTCGGTCGGGACGCGGTCCTGCGCAGTGGTGTCGGTCGTGCTGGCAACGGTTGAGCCGATGCCGAGGCCGATCTTTTCACCGGATTGTTCGTCGACGCCGATATTGTTGATCTGGCTCAGGAACTGGCTGGATTCCTGAATATGGTCTTCCAGCGTCTGTTGGACGCTCGCCGAGACGGTGAATTTCTCTGTGGCCGATGGAACGTCGGACAGATTGGCGATCGCCTGGGTGTAGGCGTTGAAGGCAAGGCGGGTTTCTTTACGCATTGTGTTCTCCGGGGAGCGGGATTTGGGTGCGGGTTAGCAGTCGGTCTGAATCTGGCCGTCGCCGCCGGCAGCGTTCGGGCGGGTCTTGTCGTCTCCGTCCGTGTTGCCGAGGGTTTCCTTGAGGGCGGCAAAGTCCTTGCTCATGGCCTCAAGTTTCTCGGCGCTGGTCTTGAGCTGGGCGGCGAGGTCGGTGCCGGCCTTCTCCTGGTTGGCAAACCGGTCGAGCAGGTTCTTCTGGCTTTCGGCGACGGCGGTAATGGCATTTGCCTGGTCGGCGAAGCGGGCATCGGCGTCCTTCTTGCCGAGGCCGAGCAGGTCCTTGACCTTGGAGAACAGGAAGTCACCGGCCGACGGGGCGGCGTCAGTAGCCTCCCATTCGATGGCGACTTCCTGGGCGGCGCTAAACAGGTTGGCGGGGTCGCGCTTGCGGCTGGCGAAGGGGTTCTGTTCTGCCTTGGCAGCGAACTGCATGACTTCGGTGCCGAGCGAGGCCGGGTTGTCGGTGAAGGCGAGGCCTTGCAGGTAGGCCTTGCCGCTCTTGGCAAAGTCCGGGTTGACCTCGATGGAGCAAAACATCTTCTTGCCGGCCTTCTGCAGGGCGACGATGGCGTCGTTGGCGTCGAAGGTGGCCAGCAGCTGCAGCTTCTTCTCGCCGAGGATTTCGGCTGTTCGGGTGCTCAGGGCAACGACCTTGCCATAGGCAGAGAAGACGCTGTCCGGCAGCATGCTGATGTAGTGCTCCAGGTTGCCGAGGGCGGTATAGGCCTTCTGGTCATATGACTCGGCCATCTGCTTGATCCATTCGGCAGTGATGACGCGGCCGTCGGTGGTGGCGCCTTCGGTTGCGATGGCGAACGGCTTGGAAACGGGCATGGTGTCTGGCTCCGGTCTGTGTTTTGTGGTGACCGGGCCAGTTTCGGGCAGCGTCGCGCGGGGGGCAAAGGCTTGTGGGCGTAGCCCGGCTGCTTACTCCCGGCGGGCGGCTACGCCTTTCGCGCGCGCGGGTAGCCTCGGCTCCCATGACTGCTGCGCTGCCTCATTCGTCCATTCCGCCCGAGATCGATCCGCGTCGCCGTGCCCGTGATTTGTACTGGCAGGGCTGGCGCGTGATCCGCATTGCCGAGCACCTGGGCGAAAAGCCAGCAACGATCCATAGCTGGAAGCGGCGCGATGCCTGGGACGACTTCGACCCGGTACAGCGCGCCGAGGTGAGCATCGAAGCGCGGCTAATCGCCCTGGTCGCCAAGGAGGAGAAGGACGGGGCCGATTGCAAGGAGATCGACCTGCTCGGCCGGCAGATGGAGCGCTTGGCGCGGGTAAAGAAGTATTCGAAGGACGGCAATGAGGCCGACCTGAACCCGGCGGTGGAGAACCGCAACGCCAAGACCCGGGCCGGGACGCGCAAGCAGCCGACGCGCAATGCGATCAGCGAGGAGCAGCAGGAGCAGCTGGTCAAGGCCTTCATGGAGTCTCTGTTCCCGTACCAGGACAAGTGGTACCGCAGCGGCTTGAAGGCGCGCATCCGCAATCTGTTGAAGAGCCGGCAGATCGGGGCGACGTGGTATTTCGCCCGCGAAGGGTTAGTCGATGCGCTGGAGACCGGTCGCAACCAGATTTTCCTATCCGCTTCGAAGGCGCAGGCCCATGTCTTCAAGGGCTACATCAAGCAGTTCGCGGCCGACGTGGCTGATGTTGAGCTGCAGGGCGATCCGATCGTGTTGCCGAACGGGGCGACGCTGTACTTTTTGGGGACAAATAGCCGGACGGCCCAGTCGTATCACGGCAATGTTTACATGGACGAGTACTTCTGGATTCCGAAGTTCCAGGAGTTCCGCAAGGTGGCCTCGGGCATGGCGATGCACAAGCATTGGCGCCTGACCTACTTCTCAACGCCGTCGGCGGTCTCGCATGAGGCTTACCCGTTCTGGACCGGCGAACTATTCAACAAGGGCCGGGCCGGCCCCGACAAGATCAAGCTGGATGTCACCCATGCGGCGTTGAAGAACGGCCGCGATTGCGAGGACGGCCAGTGGCGCCAGATGGTGACGGTGCTGGATGCGTTGGCCGGCGGATGCGATCTGTTCGACATCGAACAACTGCGCCAGGAGTACTCCCCGGACGAGTTCCTGAATTTGTTGATGTGCGAATTCATCGACGACGGGCAGAGCGTTTTCCCGCTGGCCTCAATGCAACGCTGCATGGTGGATTCCTGGGCGCTCTGGGACGACTTCAAACCGTTTGCCGCGCGGCCTATGGGCTGGCGCGAGGTGTGGGTGGGTTACGACCCGTCGCACACCGGCGACAGTGCGGCGCTGGTGGTGGTGTGCCCGCCGGCCGTACCGGGCGGCAAGTTCCGCGTCCTCGATCGCGTCCAGTTCAAGGGCATGGATTTCGAGGAGCAGGCGGCGCGGATCAAGAAAATTACCGAGTGCTACAACGTGGGCTACATCGGTATCGACATGACTGGCCTCGGCCAGGGCGTCTACCAACTGGTCAAGCAGTTCTTCCCGCGCGTGGTCGGCTTCCAGTACAGCCCAGAGGTCAAGGTGCGCCTGGTGCTGAAGGCGATGGACGTGATCAACAAGGGGCGCCTCGAATTCGACGCCGGCTGGACGGATCTTGCCGCTGCCTTCATGGCGATCAAGAAGACGACGACGGCCAGCGGCCGGCAATTCACCTTCGAAGCTGGGCGCTCGGAGGCCACTAGTCACGCCGATCTGGCGTGGGCTTGCATGCATGCGCTGTTCAACGAGCCGCTGGAAGGGCGCTCGGCAGTGAATCAATCCTCAATGGAGATTTTTTGATGAGCAGGAAACGCAAATTTAAGGCGCAGTCGGCGCCGGTTGTGCCGGCCGCGCAGGCAATGACCTCCACGGCAGGAAGCGTTGAGGCCTTTGGCTTCGGCGACCCTGAGGCGGTGCTTGACCGCCGCGAGATCATCGATTACCTGGAGTGCCCGGATAACGGCAAGTGGTACGAGCCGCCGATCAGCATGGACGGCCTGGCGCGATCGAGCCGCTCAGCGGTGCATCATGCCTCCGCGATGATCGTGAAGCGGAATATCCTGATGAGCTGCTTTGAGCCGCACAAGCTGCTGTCGCGTACAGATTTCTCGATCTTCGCGCATGAGTTCCTGATCTTCGGCAATGCCTACCTGGAACGTCGCGACAGCATGCTGCGCTCGGCGATGTCGTTGAAGCCGGCTAAGGCGAAATACACGCGGCGCGGGGTGGATCTTGACCGCTACTGGTTCATCCCGAAGTGGAACGAAGAACACGAGTTCCCGAAGGGCAAGGTGTTCCACCTGATGGAGCCGGATATTAATCAGGAGGTCTATGGCCTGCCGGAATACATTCCGGCCCTGCACAGTGCCTGGCTCAATGAATCGGCCACCTTGTTCCGGCGCAAGTATTACAAGAACGGCTCGCACGCCGGCTTCATCCTGTATTTGACCGACCCGGCACAGAACCAGACGGACGTCGATAACCTGCGCGAGGCGTTGAAGAATGCCAAGGGTCCAGGGAATTTTCGCAATCTGTTCGTCTATGCACCGAATGGCAAGAAAGACGGGCTGCAGATCATCCCGGTCAGCGAAGTGGCGGCCAAAGATGAGTTCGCCGGCATCAAGAACATCACCCGCGACGACCAGCTAGCCGCCCACCGCGTTCCGCCCCAACTGATCGGGATCATCCCGAACAACACCGGCGGATTTGGCGATGCCGAGAAGGCGGCCAAAGTCTTCAACGCCAACGAGATCGAACCACTCCAGGCCCGCCTGCGCGAGGTGAATGACTGGCTTGGGGAAGAGGTAATCCGATTCAAGCCGTATGCGTTGGCGGCGGAGTCATCACAGTCTTCCCCCGGCAAACCCGGGTAGGAAGTGAGACGGTGCGACCGGAGAGGGTGGTGGAACACCCGACCCGGCCACCTCCAGCAGAGCGAGCTGCTTTCAGCCAAGGCACCGCACCGTGCACACGGCGGGCCGAAGGCTATCACTTAATGCGAATCGCACCAATATGACTAGAGTTAACCCACTTGTTCCTTGGATCGGTGGCAAGCGCCGCCTGGCAAAGCACCTGCTGCCCCTCTTTCCGGAGCATTCCTGCTATGTGGAGCCGTTCTGCGGCGCCGCCGCGTTGTTTTTCATGAAAGATCAGGTTGAGTCTGAGGTTCTCAACGATATCAACGGTGATCTGGTGTCGTTGTATAGAGTGGTCAAGCACCACCTGGAGGAGTTCCTCCGGCAATTTAAATACTCCCTTGCCAGCCGACAGATTTACGACTGGCTGAAGGCGACGCCGGCTGAGCCGCTAACTGACATTCAACGGGCTGCGCGCTTCTTCTACCTGCAGAAGCTGGGCTTCGGCGGCAAGGTCGATGGGAGGACCTTTGGTACTGCGACAACCTGCCCGCCAAGGCTCAATCTATTGCGCCTGGAAGAGGATCTATCTGCCGCGCACCTTCGCTTGCACCGCACTTACATCGAGCACTTGCCTTGGGAAGAATGTATCCGTCGATACGATCGGCCTCACACTCTGTTTTACTGTGATCCTCCTTACTGGGGCACTGAGGGATATGGCGTCGATTTTGCGCTGGGCCAGTATGACCGCATGGCGGAACTGGCAAAGACGATCCAGGGGAAGATGATCATCTCGGTCAACGACATCCTTGAAATGCGACAAGCCTTCGCCGGACTGGCAATGGACACCGTTGGCATCAGCTATTCGGTGGGCGGTGCAGGGCGACGCAGCAATTCGACAGAGCTGATCATCCGCAACTTCTGATACCTGTCCAACTTAGCGGCCAAGCCGCCCCAAGCCGCCTGTCTGTGCGGCTTTTTTTCGTCCAAGTTTCGCTACTTCCAATCAGGAAGCGATGCATTCCTCAAGAACGCACTCGTGCTGTTCTCCAATGGATCATTGGAAAGCAGTGTCTCGATTCGCGATCCATCAACAGGCACGGCGTCCGGGTGCTCAGCCTTCATCAACTGTTCTTCAAACGCCGCCTTGGTGGTGATCATCTTGTTCTTGATCGGGCAGAAGTAGCGCCACCGATACCTCACAAGCACTGAGCCCATAGTCACCCCTCATTCAAATAACTGTACGTCTATACAGTATATTGCTCGACGGGGAAAAATCAGCTCAAAAAATAGGCAACCCACCCCAGCCGCGCGCGGTCGGGACCCCGCCCCGCCCACCCGCTTTTCGTATGGAAAAGGTTGCACCTTGCAACCATGGTCCGATCCGCACCCAGGCTGGGCGGCTGCGGCACTCTCCGCTTGAAAAATCTGTGCGAATCCATGCACCCAAGGACTTGCAGCATCGTATTTCGATGCATAGGCGGGCGTCTGTTCACTGAAACGGATGTCGATTTCGGAGAATGGTAACTTCGGTAATCGGTCCTGAATCCTGTTCGTATGTGATTGATTACGTTGGTGAAATTGAGTTACTTGTGAAAGGTAATATCTGGTAACTAAAAAGGTAATTTTTCTTTAAGTTGTTGATTTTATGAGGTTAAAAAATCTCTTCTGCTTACCTTTGTAAATAGTAATTTGGTTACCTATCTATTACTCAAAAGTTACCTTTGATCACTTCGCCAAGATGGCCGTGTATCAGGGCTTTCCAAGCTATTTTTACAACCGATTACCTTTGTTACCTTTTTCCGAAGGCCGCCTTACTTTAAAATCATTGCTTCGCGCACATGACGTACATGCACGCGCGCACCTCATGCATGCATATATATAGATGCCTCTATGAACCGTTGGTCTTGGGGGAATGGAAAGGGAACAGAATGTGGCGACGGCCTGGTATCCATTGCAGCACCAAGGTGCAACGAAATACATCAAGGGCTTAAATGGGAATTGAACTGACACTGATTGGTCGGGGCTACTGCCACCTCTGCCACGATATGGAGAAAGCTCTGCTTCCCCTGGTGGATGAGTATGGTGTGGCCTTGAGTATTCTGGATGTCGATGC
>Ga0316604_10000585_pt1 | contig 41690 bp, 37 predicted proteins | sample OWC_soil_day20_C_FD_207650 | JGI IMG/M metagenome (GOLD analysis project Ga0316604, IMG submission 207650) | Wetland soil microbial communities from Old Woman Creek delta, Ohio, United States - OWC_soil_day20_CT | ecosystem: Environmental > Terrestrial > Soil > Wetlands | place: USA: Ohio...
GCCATCGGTTTTCACTCCACTCCTTATTTAGGTTTGCTGGACACCGATGGTTTTCCTTTGACTTTTTGCGAATTTGATTATACATTATAAGACATACATTTGCTTATTGAGGTGACGAATATGAAAAAAGCAATGAAGCTGCAAACAAAGCTTACCTTATTGGTGAGCATAGTCGTGTTTGTTTCTATATCTATCATCATTTTTTTTGTTGCCTCATGGATGACCGGAAATATTGAAAGCAAGGCTAGAACTAATATTATGAATGTAGCTGAGATGGTAGCTCATTCTAGTGAGATAATAGACGCGCTGGAGGCTAAGGACCCGAACCGGAAGATTGGGCCTTATATTAGTAAGCAACTTGAGAATGTAGAACAGGTTGAGTATATAACGGTAGCGGACTTGGAAGGAATTCGATATTCCCATCCAAACCCCGAAATGATAGGGGGAAGGTTTAGGGGAGGAGATGAATATAGAGTCGTTCAAACGGGGGAAGCGTATATTTCCGAGGCTACGGGGACACTCGGGAAATCTTTGAGAGCGTTTACTCCCATATATGATGCAGAAAATAAGAGAAGGATAGGGTTTGTTTCTGTAGGTACACTTACCCAAAGTATTGAGACAGCTAAGCATACAGCTATTTTATATATTATTTTGATTGGTCTTGGCGGACTGGCGGCAGGTATAATAGGCGCATTTTTATTAGCTAATAACATAAAGAATACGTTGATGGGGCTTGAGCCTGAGGAGATAACAAAGCTATATAATGAAAAAATGGGAATTCTTGATGCGATTCATGAGGGGTTAATCGCTGTTGATTATAGAGGTAGAATTACTCTTGTAAATGATTCAGCCTTGCATATATTGCAGCTTGAGAATAGGGTTAATAAGGAGCAAATTATCGGGCAGAACGTAGAAGAGGTTATTTCTAACACCCGTATGATTAATGTATTAGAAACGGGAGAATCGGAGTTCGAAAAAGAACAGAGGATAAATAATACCATAATCATGACGAATCGGATTCCTATAATGAATAGAGGGAAGGTTGTAGGAGCTATTGCCAGCTTTAGGGATAAAACTGAGGTGACCAGAATGGCGGAAGAACTCACGGGTGTTACCAAAATGGCCTGGTCCTTAAGGGCTCAAAATCATGAATTTATGAATAAGCTTCATACTATTGGTGGGCTTATACAACTGGAGGAGTATGAGGAAGCTCTACAGTTTATATCGGATATAGCAAAGGCAAGGAGTAATATAAGCGATATTTTAACAGGGAATATAAAAGATTCTTCCTTATCCGCTTTATTGTTGGCAAAGTATAATAAAGCGGAGGAGTGTAGAGTTAAGTTAAAGATAGATGGAAATTCGAGACTTACTAAGTTACCGGAGCAGATAACCTCGGAAGAGGTTGTATCGGTTGTAGGGAATTTAATTGAAAATTCCCTGGATGAGGTTAAAAATGACGGAACTGGATTAATATATATAAAAATTGTTGAAGATGAGCACGTTTTAACTTTAAACATAAAGGATAATGGCGGCGGAATTCCTTTAGAATATCGAGAGAAGATATTCGAGCAAGGATTTTCAACGAAGGAAGGACAGCGCGGACATGGTATGTATATTGTAAAAAAAATAATAGAGGAGCATAACGGTACTATAGAGTTTGATGTGGATGAAGGTGTTCTTTGGCATATAACGATACCGATGACTAGGGGGGATAAACTTGATTCAAGTAATGATTGTTGAAGACGATCCTATGGTTAGAGAAATAAACTCTAAATTCTTGAAAAGGGTTGAAGGCTTTGTATTGTATAAGGCAGTTTCTAATCTTGATGAAGCAAAACAATATATATTAGAGAATAAACCGGATTTAATATTGCTTGATGTGTACCTCCCAAAAGAAAATGGGATTAGTCTTTTGAAGTGGATAAGGGGACAAGAATTAGATATAGATATCATTTTAATTACCGCAGATAAAACAATGGAAAGAATACAGGAAGCTTTTCGATATGGAGTCGTAGATTATCTTATAAAACCTTTTGATTTTGAAAGATTTAAAGAGGCTCTTCTTCAGTTTAAGGGGCGGTATTACAAATTTAAGGAAAGTGAATTAATGGAGCAAAAGGAATTAGATAAGTTACTATCTAATTCCGATATCGCTAGTTCCCAGACGGAAGATGAGTTTGCCAAAGGGGTTAATAAATATACGTATAAAGCGATCTGGGATGAGATCGAGAAGAATAGTGGTAAAGATTTTACGGCGGAAGAGCTGGCGGAGAAACTAGGTATAGCCAGAGTGACGGTTAGAAGATATCTTGAATATATGGAAAAAGAAAATAAAGTGGATAAATCGGTGGAATATGGTAAAGTGGGTAGACCACAACATAAGTATCGCAAAATTTAATCGCTAGGATGTAACCTTAGAATTGGGTATGCAAATACTACGGAATTTATCCGTAAAGGGTTAACTATTTTTTCAGTGGTTAAAACAATTTTAATGAAATATACGTTTTATAAAAGTATTAGCCTAGTGCTGATACTTTTTTTGTATGTACTAATATCGCATACTATTTATTAACATCCCACATAAAAATGAGGCTGTGGTCCTGGTAAGAAAAGGACCATAGCCTCAAGGTAAATATTAATAAATAGTAAATTTATCCTATATAAATTAAATCCATATTAGGTAATCTTTTAATAATTTTCAATGGAATTGATAGAAAAAATAATGAGTTGGAGGAAGAGCGTGAAAAGACAAAAGGCAATCATTTTTCTATTAATATGCCTAATCGTGGGTATGATTCCGGCTACGATGTACGCATCACCCTTTGAAGTTCAAAACGGGAGGGTATATGGGCACCGTAGTCCAGATGGGGCAATTTCATTTTTTGCGAAAGATAGCAGTAGTCGATGGGGATTTATTGTTAACAAGGTTTTTCCTTGTGACGGTAAGATGTATTATTTTGTTTCAATAAGACTTGAGGATAACAAGTTTAGAAAAAATCCTTTAAGTAATGTAAACCTTACCATTAATGAAAAGACTTTTACGTTACAACCCATAGCTAGTGTTCAGCCGCTATTTGAAGAGAGGGAATTTCAGGGAGGCTATTCTTTGCCGGAGGAAGCAATATTATTAATGGGTAAAGCCAAAAAGATAGTTGTAACGTTTAACTTTGATGGAACTTCTCCTGAGACTCGTGAAGTGGAAGAGACTTCGATGGCACCTTTAACTAAACTGCTTTCAATGGAAAAGGAGTGCTATGTGAGGGAAGGTAAAGTTCTAGGGGAAAAGGAAGATCCCAATAAACAAGTATTTTATCCGCAACTGTTCATCCCTAATGCTAAGCCAGCAGAGGTACAGGCAGGAATTATTTTTGAAACTAACTATGAAGAGAAAAAAGGAAAATATGAAGTTGATTATTCTGAAGGATATACGGTTGAGCGGACGAAGGATCAGCAGGTTATTCAATTGGAAAGCCCCAAACCATTTGATGATGATTATGACTTTGTGACGATAGCTTGTCGGCCTTATAAAAATGGGGTATGGGTAACAGTAAGTTTATTGCAAAAAGAATACAACGGTCAATATGGACCGAGTTATTATCCTTATACAAAAACAAGTTCGAGTTTAAGTTCGCTGCTTATTGACACAAAAAGCGTTTTGCGCACACGCGCTGAAATCTGGTCGATGCGGTTGCAGTCGGTGTATCGAAATCTTTATGGAAGCTATGATTATGGCTTTGTTTTGGAATACGACAAGAAAGCTAAGACAGGGTCATTTAAGGTGAAGGCAGTGTCGGCAAAAGATTTCCCAGAGTTAACTGATATAGAACCTGGCGATTTGCTGACTGCTATTAACGGTACTTCAACCGCATTGATGCATTCGTTAGATTTCGAGTATTGGTTAAATGACGGCTCCGGCAAGCCGCTAACCTTCACTTTTAAAACAAATGCAGGAGAAGAAAAGAAACTAACGGTAACTCCCCGGTTTCGCCCTGTAGCGCCGGAGGCTAAAAAAGACTATCCCAAGCTGATAGAAAAAATGCCCAAAAGGTTTAGTCACTTTAATAAAGAAGCACCTTTAGGAATGGGCGTATTCATTGAAACTGATATGTATGATCCTTTAGGAATAGGAAAATAAAAGCTGTTTCTGCATTTAGCATTGCAAATTAAAGAGAACAATAAAGGGCTGTCTCAATAAGGAAAATTGAGACGGCTTCTTTTTGTTTGAGAATCTTTTTACAAGTATGGTTTATGGCTATATGAACAACATCTATTCCAGACGCAACGGAAATTGACTTCGGAAGTTTAGAGAAAATGTTTTGAAAATGTAAAATTCGGTTAAACGAAAATAATTAGGGTTTATAGTTTGCATAATATCAGTAAAATTCAAAAATTTGCAGACAAATTAGTGTGTAAAATATTGACTAAATGTTCAATATAATATAAAATATCATATATCAGATATGCTTAATTAGATAACGGAGGGATAGTTTATGATTATTGATCAAAGAACTTATACGTATCACCCAAGCCAATTTAGACCGTTTCTCAAAGCCTATTGTGAGGAAGGATTTGCTATTACTTCGAAACATTTAGGGAAGAATTTGGCAATATTAACGACGAACAGCGGTATAGTGAACCGGACAGTGCAATGGTTTGCTTATGAAGATCATGACCATCGGGATCGATGCCGTAAAGGATTTTTGACAGATCATAAAAAACAGGATTTTACCAAAATTGCGGATATATCTATTCGCCAACAGGAAAGTATGATTCTTGTACCAACTTCTTTTTCACCGATCGGTGGTACGAATGCAGAAACTGTAGTTATGGATGCCGGTGGGCAAGATCTAAGAGTTTTTGAAATGATTACTTTTAAATGTATTCCGGGTAAAAAGGCGCAAGCGCTCAATATTTTGGAACAGGATCGGGATCGAATTACTCGGAAATTTGCAGAATATACTATTGCTTATTTTACGCCGGAAACTACCCTTGATGATGCAATAATCGGAGTTTGGGCTTATAGTTCGAATCAAGAAAGACTGCGCCGGCGCCTAATGATGGAAAATGACAAAGAATATCGCGAGATTTCAACCGAGTTTGATGCATTGCTACAAAGCAGAGAAACGGTAATGCTTTCTCCAACCCTTGTGTCCCCTTTAAGATAAATGGTTGGTAAATAAAAAGTTGGGTTATTTATAGAATACTACAATTGGATGAAATAAAAAAATATATTATGTGAGGAAGACGATATGAAGAAACTATTAGGTATTCATTCAGGTAGAAAGAATGGCAACTCTGAAATAGTTCTTAAGGCAGCTCTTGCGGCAGCGGCAGAGATGGGCGCAAAAGTAAAAATGATTAATTTAAGAGAGTATAATATTCTGCCGTGTTCAGGTTGCGAGGCTTGCACAATGAATATGACTGGTAAAAAGATTGCGCCAAGATGTGTTTATAAAGATAAGGATGATATGGATAAAATTATGCAGGAGTTCATTCATACGGATGGTGTGATTTTGGCGGCACCTGTTTATTACATGCAACCTTGTGCAACCCATATGAACTTTGTTAACCGTTTTATGGCGTACGGAACTACGTTGCTTAAGGTAGCAGGCGTTATTGACGAGATTCCCAAAAGGGTCGGTGCTGCTATTGCTGTAGGTGGGTCAACCAGAAGCTGGATGTCAACCTCGTTAGAGACGATGGTTTCTCCGATGAATATGCAGGTAATTAAAGTGGTTGATGCGCTGCTTGCGACTCGCATGACGCGGCCGGGACAGGCAGTAACGAGAACCGAGGTAATGGAAAAGGCGAGAAAGCTTGGACAAAATGTAGCCAAAGCGATGATGACTCCGCACGATGAAGTGAAATGGTTAGGCGACGAAAAACAAGGATGGTGTCCTATTTGCCATTCTAACAGCCTGATGTTAGGAGAGCCCCATTGGAATCGAGAAGCTTTCAATATCGAATGTACTTGCTGTGGGGCAGGCGGGGATCTAGAAAAAGGCGAAGACGGAAAATGGAAGTTCGTTGTATCGGAAGACGGTATTAGTAAATGCCGTACTATTACACCAGCTGCCCGTGCGGATCATTTTTACGAAATAGGAGCGACGCACAAAGAGTTTAATGATGTAAAAGATCAGTTTGAGGATGAACTTAAAAAGTATAAGGAAATGAAATTCGATACGATTTGATAGGCATGTATTTTGATATTAGTTAAGAGAGAAGTTGATGGGAATGCTTGACAGGAAAATATTAAATGGAGTAATCGACCTTCATATTCATACGGGTCCATCTGTAGCAAAACGTAAAGTGGATGTTGTAGAGATGATGATTGCGGCTGAAGAAGCGGGGTATGCCGGTTTCTTGGTTAAGGATCATTACGCGGCATCGGCTCACGGGTGTTTAATGGTTGAAAAGCATATATCCCAAAAAGGATGTAAGGCTTTCAGTTCTATTGTAATGAATAATGCGGTTGGCGGTTTTAATATTATGGCCTTGGATGTGGCCTATAACATGGGGACCAGAATGGTTTATATGCCTACGGTTTCTTCAAGACTTCACATTGAGGATCATAGAGGACGTAAATTTCTTGGGGCTGGGAATGTAACACAAGAAGAAAACGAAATCTATTGTCTTAAAGAAAATGGAGAATTAACCGACGAGGTAATTGCGTTTCTTCAATATGTTGCGGAACATAAGGACTTGGTTTTATCTACCGGCCACATTTCGTGGCAAGAAACCGATGTGTTGATTCCCAAAGCGTTTGAATTGGGAGTTAAAAACATCATCGTAAATCATCCGAATTTTACAGTTAACGCACCATTGGAGATAACTGCGAAATGGGGCAAATTAGGAGCGTTCATAGAAATAACCGCCTGTGAATTTGGAATGGTGCTTAAGGATGATGATACACATTTTAACTCTTTAGATTTGGTGGACAGGTATATCGAAGCGGGTGTACCGTTTGACCAAATGTTTATTGTTTCTGATTTTGGACAGTCAATTTCCCCTCATCCTGTAGATGGCTTGTATAAATTTATAAGATTATTGCACGATAAAAGGGGCTACTCTGTGGAGCAGTTAGAAAAGCTAACTAAGAAAACGCCAGCAAGAATTATCGGATTTAATAATTAATAGTCAATTGATATTTTTATATAAAACGAAAAGGATTAGTAGGAGGAATATATTATGGCAAAGCCAGTAGTGTATGACATTAAGGAACATGCTTTTTCGGAGGGGAAAACTAACGGTCGTATTCAATTTATCCAATCTTCTCCTAATTGCACTCTTCAATATTGTGAAGTGCGTAATCCGCACGAAACTTCTCCCCATAAACATGATTATGAACAGATTGTATTTATTCCGCAGGGCGAATGCGATTTTTATGTGGATGGTGTGCCTTATGCAATGGATGCAGGATGTTTCATTGTAGTTCCACCGAATGCTGAACACTATATACAAGCAAAAGGCAATATGGTTTGCGTAGATTTTGATATTTTCTTCCCTAAACGTACAGACCGTGTTCAAAGTAAACGTGTTTGCGATAGAGGCCATCAGAATTGGGATTTAGCGGAGTCCGACCCTGTGGAGGAAAAGTAAGTGAATAAGCGGGAACTTCTAAAAAAAAGAATTCAGGACCGGCAACCGGTGTTTGGAACTTTTTTGAAAAACAATAGTCCTGCAGTTGCCGAAATGCTTGGATATGCAGGGTTCGATTTTGTGATTATTGATTGTGAACATTCGAATTACAGTTATAGTGATACGGAAAATATGATTCGGGCGTGTGATGTTGCCGATATAGCGTCGATTGTACGTACGCCGAGCTGCGATTCCTGGCATGTTCATCATGCCCTGGAAACAGGGGCAACGGGGGTGCAAATACCCAGTATTGCAACTGTAGACGATGCCCGAGAAGCAGCATTGGAAACTGCTTTTTATCCGGCGGGAAGAAGAAGCCCGGCTCAGGCATTGCGCGCTGCTCATTACGGTTGTTTTAGCGGGGAAAAAGGTTATGTGCAAACAAAGACGGAAAGCAACTTAACGGTTGTACATGTTGAAAGTATTGATATGGCAGCCAAAGTTGAAGAGCTTTGTGCAATACCTCAAATAGATGTATTATTCGTCGGTCCTGGAGATCTCAGCATGTCTATGGGAAAACCAGGTCAACTTAGTGATCCTGAAGTGGTAAAGGTAATTGAAGATATAATTAAACGCGGCCTTGCCGGAGGCAAAGCCATGGGCATTCTTTGTGCGAATGAACAGGCCGTTAAAAAATACGTTGATTTAGGGGTTACCTATATTGCCTACTCCAGTGATACCGGCATGATTGTTAATGCATTTAAGTCAATTAATAAGAGTGTTTTCAGTCAGTACAGATAAGGTGAGCAGAGTAGTCAAGTATAGAAATAATAGTAAGTTTGCACGGTGGGGAGTGGATTATGAGTAAGCTTTCGCATGATAAAGTAGCAACCAGGGGACAGGTTGAGGCTCACTTTAAGAGTGGTATGACGATTATGACTGGCGGGTTTGGCATGGCCGGCTATCCGTCTTTGCTGTATGATTGGCTTTATGAGTCGCCAGTGAAGGATATTAACATTATTACTTACGGGGTTGCCCCACCGGAGTATGCCTATCAAGTGGGTTTTGCAAAACTGATTGCCGAGTACAGGGTTAAAAAAATAGCATTAACTCATTGTGCGTTAAACCCGGATATCGGAAGAATTATGAATGAAGGCCGAATGGAGGTTGAAATGATACCCCAGGGGACTTTCGCAGAACGTATTAGAGCAGCGGGCCACGGTCTAGGCGGAGTTTTGACTCCGACCGGAATCGGTACGGTTCTGGCGGAAGGCAAACAAATTGTTAATGTACAAGGACGCGATTATTTGCTGGAAGAGCCTTTGCGCGCGCAAGTTGCCATGATAAGAGCGGAAAAAGCCGATAAAATGGGGAATCTTATGTTCAAAAATACTAGCAGAAACGTGAATACGGTAATGCCGATGGCGGCAGATATTGTTATTGCCGAGGTGCCTGTCAGTGGAATCGTAGAGGTCGGAGAAATGTCTGACTGTGAGGTTATGGTGCCGGGGATATTTGTAGATTATGTTGTACCGGTTCCCGAAGGGAGGCGTATGATATGAGCAACAATTCGAGTGAGGTAAGAGAATTTATTGCGAAAAACGTGGCTACTCTTTTGGAAGAGGGAAACTTAGTTAATCTAGGAGCTGGAATACCTACGCATGTTACTAACCATGTTTCTAAGGATATTAATATTATGTTGCATGCGGAATGCGGCCTGATTGGGTGTGGACCATTGGCGCACGGCGATGAAGTTGATTATACGTTAGTGGACGCCTCAACCCGCCCTACAACTCGTACGTATGACAGTGTGTGTTTTGATAGTGCGCTTTCCTTTGGTATTATACGGGGTGGTCATCTAGATGTAAGTATTTTGGGAGCGTTGGAGGTCGATGAGCATGGCAATATGGCAAACTGGATTATTCCAGGAAAAACGCTAAATGGTGTTGGCGGTGCTATGGACTTGTGTGTAGGCGCAAAAAAACTCATCGTTGCAATGGAACATGTGACGAAAAAGGGTGAGCCCAAAATACTAAAGGAATGTACATTGCCGCTTACTTGCTTACATGAGGTAAATGTTATTGTCACTGATATGGCGATTATAGATATAACCGATAAGGGAATGGTTTTACGCGCTATTGCCCCCGGTCTCACAGTAGAGGATGTACAAAAAAATACTGGTGTTGACTTAATTATTCCTGATATAGTTGGAAAAATGGTGAGCTGATTAAGTTTTGTAAAGGAGGAGGGGTAATTGTGATATATGACTTGCTGATAAAGAATGGCCTAGTATATACGGAAAATGGATTTCATGAATTAGATATTGCTACAAGTGGCGAAAAAATTGCTTTGTTACTTGAAAAGGGACAAGACATTGAAGCGAAAAAGGTTATAGATGCAACAGGGCAATATGTACTGCCTGGTATGATTGATTGGCATTGTCACTTGCGCGATCCGGGTTTAACGCAGAAAGAAGATTTTGAAACGGGAACACGGGCTGCCGCTGCAAGCGGTATAACCATGGTATGTCCGCAACCAAACACAAAACCTGTTCCGTCATCCCTTGATGCGTATATGGAGCAGGTGCGGGAAGGTCAAAAAAAATCCCTCATCGATTTTAATCCCATAGCTAGTCCGCTTGGCGAGAGTGGCTCAGTGGAGGAACTTGCTAATGCGGGTACGGCTTGGTTTAAAATTTTCCAAAAAGTTGCAACGTATCCGTACAATACTTCAGCAGGTACTCTTGATACCCATGAGATATACGAAGCTTTTAAAGCAGTTGCTAAAACCGGACGTTACTGCAGTGTGCATCCTTTCGATAAGTACTTCTTCGATGCGGGGGTTGAAAAGGTAAAAGCGCAGAATCTTCCTTTTAACTTAATGAATGTTCGTCACCTTTGGTATACCGATGAAGAAATGACGGGAGCTGCCTATCAGCTATCGTATTATGCGAAAAAAGCCGGATTGAAATGGTATGCCATGCATTGCTGGATGCCGGGTTATATTGATCTTGTTCGTATGCTTAAGGCCAAAGGGGAAATGGAAATTGTCTCAAGCTTTGAGTATATGCCGGCTATTGATGCTGCTGATCATATATATTGTCCTGAAACAGGCAAATATCTTGACGTTGGTCATGATGCGCGGCCGGATAAGGATAAAATATGGGAAGCAATCATGGATGGGACCATTGATATGATTGGCAGTGACCATGCACCACATGCCGTCGATGAATATCATCCGGACGATCCTTTGCATACAGGTGCTGGTTATGGTGTGCTTGATTGGTACGGAAATATGCTATTGAATGAAGTCAATGAAGGGCACTTTACCTTGGAGAAGCTTGTAAAAGTTACGAGTGAGAATGGTGCTAAAGCTTTTGGGTTATATCCGCGAAAAGGGGCAAATATAGTCGGAACCGATGCCGATTTTACGATTTGTGATATGAATAAAGTATGGGAAATTGATTCCAAGGTAATTCATTCGAAATCAAAAGTGAGTCCTTACCATGGAAAGCGGCTTAAAGGAAAAGTAACACACACCATTGTCCGGGGTAGTGTAATTATGGAAAATGATGAGATGTTAGGTGTGCCTGGCTTTGGTAAATATATTGTTCCAGAAGTCTAAGGGAATCACTTAAAATACACATAAACATGTTCTTGCAAAACGCTTTTTAGGGGTAATGAAAGATGAAATTAGCACCAAAAGCAGTACTAGACGCCATGCTTACGGATGAGGCAAGATATCAGCGCTGGCTTGATGTTGAAGCTGCATTGGCATTGTCTCAGGGAGAGTTAGAAGTTATACCTGAAGAAGCCGCTCTGTTGATTAAAGAAAAAGCTAACGTCGAATATTTAGATATGAGCCAATATGCAAGTTTGTATGAACAGACGGGGCATCCGATGGTTTCGTTGTTAAAATTATTCCAAAGTGCAGTCGGAAAAAATGGGGAATATATTCATCTAGGCGCGACGACTCAGGATATTATGGATACGGGCATGATGCTTTTGTTAAAAGAAGTTTGGGGTTTGACTCGAAGCTGTCTACTTGAAATAGAAGACGAATTGCTCTGTATGAGTGAACGGTACGCGGACACTATCATGGCTGGCCGTACACACAATATTCAAGCCTTGCCTATTACGTTTGGTTTTAAAGTGGCTGTGTGGGCAAGAGAGATTCGGCGTAATATTGAAAGATTAAGTGAAAGTGAAAAGCGTAATTTCGTAATCCAATTATCCGGTGCGGTTGGGACGTTAGCCGCGTTTGCCAATAAAGGGTTTGAGATTCAAAGCCTGGTTGCGAAAAAGTTGTCGCTAGAAGTGCCGGATATTACCTGGCATGCCTCCAGAGACCGGATATGTGAAATTGTTAATACGTTAGCTTTAGTTTCAGGTACTATGGCCCGTATTGCTCAGGAAGTATATCTCTTAATGGCGACGGAGATTGGCGAGCTAACGGAAGGGTGGACGGAAGGGAAAGTCGGGTCTTCCACTATGCCGCACAAAATTAATCCTGTTCATTGCCAGCATGTAATGGCGTCAGCAAGGAGTATACGGTATATAGCCGCTCAGATTATGGAAGATATGGTGGTTGACCATGAACGGAACATGGTTCACTTTATCGATGAGAGAGTAAAGCTTGAGGAATTATGCGGTCTAATGGGAGAAGTGTTGACACGAAGCGTCGATATGCTTGAAAACTTGTTTGTAGATGAAGTTAGAATGCGCAAAAACTTAGATATTCTCAAAGGGGCTATGCAGTCGGAAGCGGTTATGCTGGTTTTAGGTAAAAGCATGGGTAAGCAAACCGCACACGAGGTTGTAAATGCCGCGGCAACGAAAGCGGTAAGAGAGGGACTGGATCTAGCTCAATTACTGATGGATGATTCGCGTGTCCGGCAATATATAAGCCGGGAAGAACTTGATGAATTACTAAATCCGGAAGGGTACACCGGTCAAGCCGGGAAAATTGTTAGACAAGTTGTTGCTTTGAGCCGTAAAGAAAGAGAGTAAAAGGCGATATTGTAGCGTAAAAACTAAGAACTAGAATTGATCTAATAAACTGATTCATTGAATTATAATAAGTAAGGGGAGAGAAACATGTCTTCTACACTAGATTTAAGTAAAAAGGTTATATTGCAGGTTGCACCCACCGGCTCAGTAACATCGAAACAAATATGTCCGAATGTACCTTTGCAACCGTTGGAGATTGCGGATGAAGTTTATGCGTGTTGGAAAGCCGGCGCTTCTGCCGTTCATTTACATGTTCGTGATGATGAAGGTAAAGCGACCATGGACTATGGGAAGTTTGAGCAAACGGTAAAACTTATCAGGGAACGTTGTAATATTGTTATTAATATGACAACAGCAGGTGGTTTTAAAGTCCCTACGGATTTGAGGATAAAACCATTGGATTTAATGCCTGAGATGGCGACAATGGATGCAGGATCTATGAATTTTAAGGATGATATTGTTTTCGACAATAGTATTAGCTTCCTTAAAAGTTTGGGAAAACGAACGTTGGAGTTAGGCATCAAACCAGAAATAGAAGTTATGGATACCGGTATGGTGTATACTGCTCTTCGGTTAATTGAAGAAGGGTTTGTGAAACCTCCCGTTCATTTTCAAATTGTATTAGGTATGATAAATGGCATGGCTGCGACTGTAGAAAATCTGGTATATATGGTGAACCTGCTTCCTAAAGATTGTACATGGAGTGCATTTGGGGTAGGAAAATCGCATTTGACTATATTTTTAGCAGCGCTTGCCCTTGGTGGACATGTTCGCGTAGGAATGGAAGATAATATTTATCTTGATCATGGTATAAAAGCAAAGTCGAATGTGGAATTTGTTGTTCGAGCTAAGGAAATAATTGAGAAGATCAATAGGCAGGTTGCAACTCCTGATGAAACCAGGAAAATCCTGGGGCTCAGGGCGAAAGTTTAATATAAATTAAATTGGCAAAGGGAGAAAGTTGTGCCTGGTGAAAAAAGGCTCCATATCTAGGCGGTGTGGAGCCATTTTCATTATGTGACTGAAAATAGCAAGGGAAGCACAAAAAGGTAATGGGGAAGAGGGGTTCTGAGTGCGGGAAATACAAGCAAGCACCATTACTGAGACAGTTAAAGATCTGTTTTTATCTGCGAATTATTATATTGGCAGTGATATTTGTAATGGTCTGAAATGTGCTCTGGAGAAAGAAACATCTTTAATTGGGCAATCGGTTCTTGAACAAATTATAGAAAACAACGTAATTGCGGCGGACGATAAAGTTCCGATCTGCCAAGATACAGGGATGGCGGTTATTTTTGTTGAGGTCGGACAAGACGTTCATATTGTAGGTAACTTTGAGGATGCTATGAATGAAGGAGTTCGTCAGGCATATCTTGAGGGGTATATGAGGAAGTCTGTGGTGGAAGATCCCCTGTTTAATCGAGTGAATACAAAGGATAATACGCCTGCCATAATTCATACGAAAATTATCCCAGGGGATAAAATTAGTATTCTTGTTATGCCTAAAGGTTTTGGCAGTGAGAATATGAGCGCTGTCCGTATGCTAAAGCCGTCCCAAGGTGTTGAAGGTGTAATGGATTTTGTATTAGAAACGGTTAAAATCGCGGGACCTAATCCATGTCCGCCGATAGTTGTGGGTATTGGTATTGGCGGAACGTTAGAAAAAGCATGTTTATTGGCTAAAAAAGCCACCGCCCGCAATATAGATATTCATAATACAGCCCCGGAATATGCCGAATTAGAGAGTAAACTGCTTACCAAAATTAATAAACTGGGGATTGGACCAGGTGGTATGGGCGGAAATACAACCGCATTAGCGGTTAATATTGAATGCTATCCGACTCATATTGCGGGGTTACCTGTAGCTGTTAACATTTGTTGTCATGCTGCGCGCCATGCGAGCGCTGTTTTGTAAGGGGGAAATCTATATGCAAGAAATAAAGCTCAGTATTCCTGCAGAAGACGAAAATACATTACGTTCTCTCCGGGCGGGAGACAAGGTTTTGCTTAGCGGGGTAGTATATACGGCGAGAGATGCAGCTCATAAAAGACTCATTAATGCGCTGGACCGGAGAGATGAATTGCCGGTTAATTTAAAAAATCAGTTTATATATTACGTCGGACCTGCTCCGGCCAAACCTGGCAGAGAATGCGGATCGGCCGGACCAACTACAAGTGGCAGAGTGGATGATTATACGCCTAAACTTCTCGATCTTGGACTAAAAGGCATGATAGGTAAAGGATTTCGCAACAAGGCTGTTGTAGAAAGTATGAAAAAAAATGGTGCAGTATACTTTGCGGCGGTTGGCGGTGCCGCTGCGCTAATTGCGCGTTCCATTAAAAAAGCGGAAGTGGTTTGTTATGACGACTTAGGAACAGAGGCAATACATAAATTTACGATTGAAAATTTTCCTGCTATTGTAGCCATTGATTCAATGGGGAATAATCTTTATGAAAGTGAGCCTCCTAAGTACGTTGTGAATGATTGAAAGCTAAATGGTTAGGTTTACCTATTTTTAAATAATATTGTAATAAATTACATGCCAAATGAAATAAAGAGTTGACATTATATATGATATTTGATAAGATATCAAAAGTATTACATGGGTATAAAAGCTCTTTGCGGAGGATAAAAGTGGAATTTATTACAAAAAATAGGTATGTGTATGAGCGTTTAAGGACTGAAATTCTTAAAGGCGTTCTAAAACAAGGGGAAAAACTGATTGTAGATAAGCTGGCGAAAAAATATGGGGTTAGTTCTATGCCGGTTAGGGAAGCCATATTACGATTGCAAGAAGAAGGCCTAGTAGAATCGATTCCGCATGTTGGGGCAAGAGTATATAAGTTTGATTATGATGAACTTATCGAACTTACCCAGATTAGTATGGTCTTAGAAATTTTTGCGGCAAAAATGGCGGCCTGCTCAGCTACTGAAGCAACCATAGAAGAATTGGAAGCTATTATTAAGAAGATGGAAGATGCAATAAATAGCAATGATCAGTCTACGTATAGCATTTTGAATAGAAAATTTCATTTAACCATATATAATTCCAATAATAATAGAAAGCTGCGTGAGCTAATCAATCAATATAATGAAAGAACTCACACGGCAATGGTTGTAATATATCAAAAACCTAAAAAAATGTCCGAGTCTATTTTAGAACATAAAGAATGGCTAAAAGCTCTAAAAAATCGTGATAGTCAAAAGAGCTCGGAGATTGCTAAAGTGCATAAGCTTAGGTCTATTAATGCGTTTATTGACAGCCTAATTGAATTTGTAGAAAATCCTTCGGCAGATAACTCGGATTTTTACATACATGCGCTTTCCGATAATTTTTTGGATAAATCTAAAGAAGAGATTCTAGACATTCTAACCAGGTATAAACAGCAAATTGATATGATATAAATACGTTAACATTGCTATTCCGCTTCTTTATTTATTTTATCTAAGTCAAGCTTCTTTTGGTGTTGGGAAAAGTCGTTCGACTGAGTAGGTTTTATTGCTATGCCAAAATCGTGTTTTTATTTGTATGCATTCAACGGATACGGTTGGATTGTAGAAGAAAAATAAATAAGAAGAGGGGATATGGTAGAATGTTAAACCGAGATGAGGCTTTAAAAATTCACCGGGAATGGAAAGGTAAGATTGAGGTTGTTAGCAAGGTGCCGGTTAAGGATAAAAGGGATTTGTCTATTGCCTATACACCTGGTGTTGCCGAGCCTTGCTTAGCCATAGCAAAAGATGTGGATCTTTCGTATGAGTTTACGCGTCGCTGGAATTTGGTCGCGGTGGTTACGGATGGCACTGCAGTATTAGGACTGGGAGATATAGGCCCTGAGGCCGGAATGCCTGTGATGGAAGGGAAATGTGTTCTATTCAAAACTTTTGGAGATGTGGATGCTTTTCCCTTATGCATTCGCTCTAAAAATGTCGATGAGATTGTAAATACGGTAAAATTGATTGCCGGTAGTTTTGGCGGTATTAATTTAGAGGATATATCCGCTCCCCGGTGTTTCGAAATTGAAAGAAGACTGAAGGAAGAATGTGATATTCCTGTTTTTCATGACGACCAGCACGGCACTGCTATCGTTGTTGTTGCAGCCATGATAAATGCCCTTAAAATTGTCAATAAAGACATTAAGAACGTTTCTGTTGTAGTGAACGGTTCCGGAGCAGCGGGAATCGCAGTAACTAAGCTTCTTATGAGTATGGGCTTGCGCAATGTAATTCTTTGTGATCGGCAGGGCGCTATCTCTGAAGATCGAAAGGGATTAAATGAATCAAAGGCGGAAATAGCAAGGATTACAAATCGTAATAGAGTAACAGGGACATTAAAAGATGTCGTTGGTGGCGCAGATGTTTTTATTGGACTTTCAGCTCCGGGGAGTTTAACTAAAGAAATGGTTAAGTCTATGGCGGTAGACCCAATTGTGTTTGCTATGGCTAATCCTGTTCCTGAGATTATGCCAAACGACGCAATGGAGGCTGGAGCAAAGGTTATAGGGACAGGACGATCTGATTTCCCTAATCAGATCAATAATGTATTGGCTTTCCCTGGAATTTTTAGAGGGGCATTAGATGTAAGGGCCAAGGAAATAAACGAAGAAATGAAACTGGCGGCGGCTAAGGCTATCGCTTCCCTAGTAAGTGATGAAGAATTGCGTCCGGAGTATGTTATTCCAGCTCCGTTTGACTCCAGAGTGGCTAAAGAAGTGGCAGATGCAGTGGCTCGTGCTGCAAGAGAATCCGGCGCAGCCAGAGTATAGTTAGTGAAATTCAGACTATGCTTTGGTTAGACGTTAGATCTATTTAACTAGCTGACCTTGTCTTGTTAATTCTATATATAATGGACTCCGTTGCGGGTGTATGGAACCTGTAAAACATGGTTTACACTATGTTTTACAGGTTATTTTTGTTTTATAAAAGATTAATTTTTAACTGAATTTTATATGGAGATGTATTGGAATGTTAATATTTTTAATACACGAAAAAAATACAAAATTCAAAAAAGTACCTTTACGATTTCTGCTAATTAAGATATAATATAAAATATCAAATATATAAAAACTGATTTCCGTAATTTGATTAGATTGGGAGATGTAGGGTATCGCATGTATGCCAGTAACTGAACCAATCGGGAAGGGAGGCGTTGGCGTTTTAATTTTTAAATTTTAAATTTTCAATTTAAATAGAAAAGGAGCGCTACTATGAGTACAATTGCAGTTCAACCTGAAGAAAAATGGTATAAAGTTATCAATAAACAACAAAGAGCTGTTCTAATTGCGTCTTGCTGTGGTTGGATGCTGGATTCTTTTGATTTAATGATATTTAGTTTTACGATGGCTGCTATAATGGCTGAGTTCCATTCTAATCCGGGAATGATGGGGTTAATAGCCACTATAGGCATGTTTGCTGCAGCTTTCGGTGGATTTGCTATTGGCGCTTTATCAGATAGAATTGGCCGGGTAAAAGCAATGACAACTACCATTTTGCTGTATTCTCTTGGATCGTTGGCATGCGGCTTTAGTCAAGATTACTGGCAGTTATTAGCGCTTAGGGCTGTGGTTGGAGTAGGACTGGGCGGACAATGGACTGCAGGTGCAGCGTTGATTTCAGAGACTTGGCCTAAAGAGCACAGAGGTAAAGCCTTAGGCATCATGCAATCAAGCTATGCAGCGGGAAGTGTGCTGGCAGCTTTGGTAGCATCGCCCATCATAATGGCCTTTGGCTGGAGATGGTTATATATAATAGGGGTTTTACCGGCATTGTTATTATTTTATATTGGTAAACATGTTAAAGAGCCGGAAATTTGGCAACGGCAAAATAAGATGGAAACTGATTGCGGCACAAAAAGCTCACGAGTGCTCGAAATCTTTAAAAAAGGGAATTTTGGTAAGCTTTTCCTGGGAACTATTTTTGCCGGATTTATCATGTTGGCAACTATACCAGTCGGCGTGTGGCTCCCTATGTATATCGGAACGCCGGTTAGCAACGGGGGAGCAGGTGTAACTGGAGTCAGCATTTCTTTAATGACTTTCCCCTTCTATTTTGGAATGATTCTAGGCACCTTAAGCTTTGGTTTTTTAAGTGATAAATATGGACGTAAGAATGTATTCAAAATTTACCTGTTATTTGCCTTTATAACATGGGTACTAATGGTTTATATCGCACCAATTTCAAAAATAGCATATTTAGTCTTATCACCAATCTCCGGATTTTTAGGGATTGCCTCGTATGCCGGTTTAGGCATGGTGCTATCCGAAATGTTTAGAACGAGAATTCGAGCTACAGCAATGGGTTTTTGTTATAACATTGCTCGAATTTTTGGCGGAATATATATCACTCTGATGGGTGTTTTGTTACCGGTATTCGGTCTGAAAAATTTGCTGGTGTTTCTGGGGATATTTTTCCTTTGTGCATTTGTGACGGCATTCTTTCTGAAGGAAACTGTCGGGATTGAGTTAGAGGAGTAAGAATTAGATTTAAGTCTACTATAGGCGGAGTATTGTGGTGATAAATGAATCCTTACCAAAAAACCAGATAGCATCTATGATACCTAGCCATTGCGTAATAAGTGTTCCGGATATTGAGGCGTCTATTTCTTGGTATAAGGAAATGTTCCGTTTTACAGTACTGTCCAGCAAATTTGATCCGTTTTGGAAAGCTAAGATAGCTTTTATAGGACATGGAAACTTTAAGCTAAAATTGTTTGAGGTTGACCAAGCAACAGTTCTTCCAGACGAGAGACGCATACCTAATCTCGACATTAGGACGCATGGGACAAAGCATGTTGCCTACGCAGTAAAAGATATTAATACATTAATGTTTGATCTTAAGACAAAAGGTGTCGATGTTGCCATGGATGTTTTTCCAATGCAGGGTAATCTAGTGGCTTTTATTAGGGACAATGCAGGGAATCTAATAGAACTTATAGAGAGAAATGCGGCGTCGACGTAGCTATTGCTATCAGACTTTTCATTGCAATTTGGCCCGGAAGGAGGATACTCGAATACGGCTGCATTGAAAAATAGATGGACCTGGAAAATTATTAATGAGGAAATACAAGAAACTCATGAACTCTTTTCGTAGGTTGTTAACAACAAAATTGGAGGTATAGTACATGAAGAAACAACTAATTTTCGTTTTAGCATGCCTTTTGATGATTGCTTCCTGTGGCACGGTGTTTGCCGGTCCCTTTTCCGATGTTCCTTCCACCCATTGGGCCTATGGCGCTGTTAACAAATTAGTTCAAGCGGGTATTGTTGATGGTTCAAGTGGCAATGTGTTTAATGGTGACCGTACCATTACCCGTTATGAAATGGCAATGATAGTTGCTAAAGCAATGGAGCGTTCCGATAAGGCGGATGTTGAGCAAAAAGCAGTGATCAACAAATTAGCTGCCGAATTTGCCGCAGAACTTAACAATCTCGGTGTCCGGGTTGCCAAATTGGAAGATAAGACCGCTGTAAAACTAGCTGGGGACTTTCAGGCACGTTATGTAACAGACAGTCCGGGAACCGCGTTTAAAAATTACAGACTAACGGGCAACGATCAATATCAGTTTAGATTCCGCTTGTTTGCTATGGGTGAGCTAAATAATCATACAAGCGTATTTGCGCGGATCAATACGGGAAGTAAATCCTTTGGTTATGGAGCAAGCTGGGCTGGTGGTGAGTCAATAACGAATCCTAGCTTGTACGTTGACCTAGCATTTGTAAATATTAGAAACAGCTTGGGATTTGATAATATCCGAATTGGCCGTCAATGGACGGATGGTCCAGGGTACGCTTTCATGGTAGGAAACGCCAATCAACAGGATGGGTTGTACCTTGATAAAAAGCTAAGCCATACTGTTAAGTGGAAAGGCGCCGGGTATGCAACGGGTACCTATGATAGCACCACATCGGCTTTAGCAAGTACTACAAGTAATAGAGTTGTCACTACAGCATTGGTTTTTAATCCACAAAAGGATTTAGAGTATAGCGTAGGTTATTGGTGGGCGCATGAACCTGGATGGGGCAGTTCGGTAGGCTCTTATTCAACCTTGATGACAACGGTGGGAAGTTATAAATCTAACCAAGGGATAGTGGTAGGTTTTAACAAAGATATTTCTCCTAACCTGCATGTAATAGCCGAGTATGGTGTTACCCAATTAAATGGAGCTGCTAATTTGCCGACAACACCTAAAGCATATTGTGTTCAAGTAAGTAATGTGCACACGGCGATGTTCTATCCAGCTACGATTTACATGGTAGATGCTAAGAAGCAAGCACCAGGTGCTTCCGCCTGGGCAGTACAATACCGGAGCATTGAAGCAGGGGCTACGGCGGCCAGTCAGCAGCCGTTCATAACAACTTCGTACTCCAACAGTTTTAATGCGCCGTACAATGTTTATACAAAGAATGATAATCAAACTACAGTGGCCTTTGTTTATCAAAACGTGTTAGAGAAGAACCTTTTGTTCACAGCGGAAGTCCAAGACTACAAAGTTAAAAATTTAGGGTTGACTAATTTAACCTCTAAAGAATTGGATAGAACATATAAAGCTCAGCTTACTTGGTTCTGGAATTAATACAAAGGCGGTTCGGAATAATCTGAACCGCCTATTTTGACCTTGCTGCAATTAACGAATAGATCAGATGAGAGGTAATTAATATGAATTTACTGGAAGCTGCTGTTGCTACCGTAAACTTGATTAAACAAACGAATCCGATTAATAGTGTTGTCCTTGTGGTAGATCGAGAAGGAAAAGTGTTAGGTAATTCAGGCGCAGACTTTATGAAAGCAAACAGTTCAGGCGCGATACCTAAAGATTCCGCCGGTTATCGCTGTATGGAGAAAAAAGAAGCTATTTCTTATACACTTCCCAAACAGGTGTTAGGGGTAAAAATAAAAGCTAAAGCTTCCCCTATTTTTGATGATAGCGGGGAAGTAATCGGTGCGATGATTATTTCTGAAAATGCGGATAAACAAGATAGCCTGTATCAGACCGCTCAAACTATTGCTGCTACAACTCAAGAAATGTCGGCAACGACTGAGGATATAGGGGCAACTGCGGTAAAATTGGCGGCGGACTTTACTAAAGTGAAGGACGGCGGAGAACGGGTTCTTGAAAAAATTGAAAAGACGGATAATATTTTGAAGTTTGTCAGTGACGTAGCCGCTAATTCTAATTTATTAGGTCTTAATGCTGCGATTGAGGCTGCGCGAGCAGGTGAACAAGGCCGCGGATTTGCTGTTGTGGCTGATGAAATTCGGAAAATGGCGGTGAATAGCGCCGAGTCGGTAGAGAAAATAAAAAAACTATTATGGGATATAAAACAAGAGACTTCTTTGGTTGTAAAGGTAATAGTTAATACCGCAGATATGAGTGAACGTCAGGCGGCGGCAACAGAAGAAATTGCGGCAACAATGGAGTCGCTTGCGTCTACAGCTAGTGAAGTAGAACGTATTGCAAGAGATCTTTAGAATTTATTTCAGAATGTGTGGGGTCTACAAAGCAGAGTATTAAAATAATTTCTGGTGACGGAAAAGTGTGAAAGCCGGGCAGTGAAATGGTATTTTTAAGAATCAAACGAATAGGCAGTACAAGGCTTCGTGGTGGCCTTCGTACTGCCTATTGAAATTGAAAAAGACTGTAAATTTAGTGAACACGGGATGAGAAGTAGAGAGAGGTTATGTCAAAGCCCAATTGTTTCTTCAGCAGACATTGTTAAACATATTTGTAAACTGGTTTTTAAAAGCATTTTTTTGGTTTCCCCATTTTTGTGCTGGGGTTTATGTTTGGGAAGCGGTGCAGATGTAACAATATCAAGAATGTGATGTGGAAGAGAGCGGATTTTTATGGAACAGCCACATTTGTGGTCGAAAAATTTTATTATTGTATTTCTTTCCAACTTAGCTTCATTTTTGGCTTTTCATATGCTTGTGCCTATATTGCCCGTGTATATTATTAATATTGGTGGGGGCGATGTCGCCGTTGGTTTGGTCTCTACGGCTTTTTCTGTTTCGGCCATACTGATACGCTTCATTGTAGGCAAGTCACTGGATACTATAGGGAGAAAAGCAGTTCTTTACGCAGGACTTTTTATTACAATGGCAGCGATTATTGGTTATCCATTAGTTAGCATTGTAACTATGGTGATATGCATCCGGTTTATTCATGGCTTTGGTTGGGGAATGACAAGTACTGCTTTTAATACGATTGCTTCCGATATCATTCCTAAGACACGGCTAGCGGAAGGATTGGGCTTTTTTGGAATGACAGTGAGTTTGGCAATGGCGCTTGCGCCATCAGTTGCTTTTTATTTTTATTATCAAAGTGGATTTTTGCAGGTTATTGTAATAGCTACGTTGCTTTGCCTACTATCAATGATATTACCGTTTTATCTTAAATTAGGTAAAACAAACCAAATTAAATTGCTTGCTGGGAATATATTTAAATGGGAAAATATTATCGACAAGGACGGAATTTCCCCTTCCCTTCTTATTGTGCTTGTTGCTTTAACTCAAGGGGGAGTAATAAATTTTGTGGCACTTTTCGGCGTACAGAACGGAATTTCGAACGTTGGGAGTTTCTTTTTTTGTAATGCAATGATGGCTTTGTTTGTTCGGTCGTTTGCAGGCAGGCTGCAAGATCAAAAAGGACCTACAATTATCATTATTCCAAGTTATATCAGCATGATGGCAGGGGTTTTACTATTATCCTTTTCTACGAATCAATTCTTACTGATTGGTTCTGGTTTATTATATGGACTTGGGCAGGGGGCGGTCACACCTGCTATCCAAACTCTTTTAATCAGTCGGACTTCTACAGAAAGGCGAGGGGTTGCAATAGCCATGTATATGTCGGCAATCGATATAGGTATGGCTTGTGGCGGTTTGGTTTTAGGATATGTGGCTAGTTTAACTAATTATATATTTATGTATCGAATTTCTGCTATTTTTCCGGCTTTGGGTATTGTGCTTTTTTCATATTTTTGGTTGAAACAAAAAAATAAACAGAGGATGATAGGTAGTTAGGTGTGACCAATATGTTCTGCTGGTGCTACGGGGGGCCAAAAAAGACGTCATTCATAATGTATGAAGAGAAGCCCAACGTAAAGTGAACTGGAAAAATTTGAATGACCTTTACGTTTCACAAAGTGGACAGAAAAATTTAGCGTGATTTTAGCCGGGTATTCTATATAGGTTATGTAATATAGAGAGTTCTTTGGAGTCTAAAAGATGATCCTAATACTAATGGGGTCATCTTTTAGTATATGCGCCGTGTGTCCAGCCGAAGTTGGACCGCGTTAGCGGGCCCTGCCTGATCGGGGATGAGCAGTTACTACTAATGGCGGCGTGTGACTGGAAATCTAAATGCTTGTAACATGAGGTTAACCAACTAGTTCATGACAAATCTTGCTCCCATTGCAAAGGCTCTGTCGCAATCAATGGGGAATTGCTCTTTTTTTCTCTTAGCTTTTTCTTCCGGGTTAAAGGCGGTTGCAACATACTTGGAATAATCGTCAAATTGATATGTATCGGTAACAATCAATAATTCTGACGATCCGAAAATCTTCTCCATAAGCATTTTGGTAATATGGAAGGGTTGGTCATAGCCTGCTGTTTGCATCCGAGACTCATTAACACCCAGCGTGTAAATAAATCCTGTCGGTATTTTCCTATTAAAAAGAGTGGAATGATTTGTGTCATATACCAGATACGGGAATATTAGGCGCTCTAGGAATGACTTCATTTTACCGCTGATAGCTCCTAGATAGATTGGAGAACCTAAAATAAGGGCATCGGCTTGTTGAACTTTTTCTAATATGGGTGTTAATTCATCCTTGACAGCACATGTGCCAGGGTTGTTGTTGCCTTTCAATTTACAGGAAAAACAACTAATACACCCAGTATAGTTAAAATCGTAAAGATGAAAGAGTTCCGACAGCCCCCCGTGCGATGCTGCCCCTTTAAGGGCGTGATCCAGTAAAGCAGCAGTATTCCAATCTTTTCTAGGGCTTCCGTTAAACGCTAAAACCTTCATAATGCCCTCCTTTCTTGTTGAATAATATTGTATAATAGTACTAAAAATTAGTTAAGTACGCACCTATTTGTTATATACTAAATAGAAAGTAAGTAGAGGAATAAATGGAGTTTAATAATAAAAAAGGATTAGATTGTCCGATTAATTACACACTGTCCATTGTTCAAGGGAAGTGGAAATGGGCTATATTATGGCTTATTTATCAAAGTGAAGTTATTAGATATGGCAAATTGAAAGAGAAGCTACAATTCATTGCCCATAAAACATTAAGTCAACAACTGAAGGAATTGGAAAATAGCGAACTTATTCATAGGGAGCAATACAATGTAATTCCACCGAAAGTGGAATATACTTTGACCGAGAAAGGGAAAGCCGTAATTCCAATACTAGAACTCTTATCCCAATGGGGTAGTAAATATAAGCAAAGTGGACCAAATAGTTGAAGATTTAAATAGAAGGTCCGAGAAAAAAAGAGCTTGGGCCTTTTATTTTTTTACGGTCTTGAAAAGTCATATTTCTACTGATAATTAAAGTGGTATCTAGGCTTCTTGCCTGTTGTTATTTTTTGTGTAGGTCTACCGGAGGACTCTTATTACTATAATAGTAGCCTAAACACTAGCGAAATACATAAATGCTGCGTGTGTTACTAGGGGATGAATTTTGTTACAACGAAAGAGGTTTATGTATTTATTTGTCGAATATTATCGTCAATAAAAAGGCAAACTTATTGAAAAATAAGGGCGAAAAGCTATGGGGCTACGGATTTATCTATGACTGCCAGGTTGCGATTGAGTTTCTCAATTTCAAATGGCGGTTTTTTCAAGTAGGGTCAACAAATATAAGCGAGGTTGTTTATGCAAGATAACAAAGGTATTTTACTTGAAACAGGAACAAATGAGTTTGAAATCATTGAGTTTTCGGTAGGAAATGTGTTTTACGGAATTAATGTTGCCAAAGTTCGAGAAATAATAAATCCATTACCTGTTACTCCGCTTGTAAACGCCCATCCATATATCGAGGGGATGTTTACGCTACGGGGAAGAATTATCCCACTGGTAGATTTGTCAAGATGTTTGTCCGGTAACGGAAAGGTGGATTCACAAAAAATCATCGTATCAGAGATAAATAATTTTTTTACCGGATTTAAAGTGGAGGAAGTTTCTCGAATTCATCGGATATCTTGGACCCAAATGGAGCCTGCGCCGCATATATCCGATTCCGACAGGGTTGTTGGTGTTGTAAAAATGGACAATCGGCTAATTATTTTGCTGGATTTTGAGAAGATACTTTCTGAGATAAATCCCGAGATAAATAAAAAAATGACAGCTGTACCAGCCTCTACTCCAGATTTGGTTGAAATGCGGAAGTCTAAAACGATTCTTATTGCGGAAGATTCTCACATGCTAAGAGAATTGCTGCTTGGTACTTTACATACAGCCGGATATAAGACGATTGCCGCGGAAAATGGACAACAGGCATGGGATAAGTTGGTAGAGATTTCTTCTACATGCAGTTCTATTGAAGAAAAAATACAAATGGTAATCACGGATATTGAAATGCCGCAAATGGATGGACATCATCTTACGAAGCGGATCAAAGAACATGACAAAATAAAGGGGTTGCCGGTGGTAATTTTTTCTTCGCTTATCAATCCGGAGATGCGGCGGAAAGGGGAAGCTTTGGGGGCGTACGCGCAAATTACCAAGCCTGAAATTGAACAATTAATAGGGATTGTTGATAAAAAAATTGTGGGTTAGACCTACTTTTCATAAAAAATATGTAAGGGGTTTTAGAATGGAAAATGAAGAAATAGCAGCGGATGTCTGCATAAATGAAGAGGAAATGGAAAAATTAATAAAAGAGTTGCCGGATATTCTGAAAGAACTAGAAGAACAGAGTACCGTTAGTAGTAATAAAAATATTAATATTTTAGTAGTCGATGATTCTAGTTTTTCGCGCAGAATGATTATTAAGGAATTAACTGAAATAGGGTTTAGCAATCAGCATATTATGCAATCAGACAGCGGAAAAGACGCTCTTGAAAAACTGCAATCGCAACAGTTTGATCTTTTTATACTAGATATTGTAATGGTAGAGATTGATGGGATTGCTGTTTTAAAGGAGGTCAAAAAAAATCAGCCCAATGCAAAAGTCATAATGTGCAGCGGCAGTAATTCGATCGAACTAATTAAGGATTTAATTGATTTGGGTATTGATGCATTTATAGTCAAACCATATAAATCGGAAGACTTTAAAAGGGCTGTATGTCGTAGCTTGCCTACGCTAGAACATAGTAATAATACGAACAACTACTTGGTGGCGAAATGTCATATTTGCAATCACGAAATGATCGAAGTGAATTTGATCAACACGTTAATTTTTTATTGCCCCAACAATTGCATGCAGATAGGACCTTTGGCGAATGCGTTAGTTACCCAGCAGGAATTAGATAAGGACTATGAAGATGCGGTTCGAGGCAGAAAAAAAGAGGAATGAAGACTTTGGGGCAAAGGGAAAGTAAAATTCCCGGGCTGCGGCGAGTATGGGCATATCCCGGGATAAAGCTGCAACAGGGCCATTAGGATAAGGTAAGCTATGGTTGAGCAACCGATCGTAGCTTACCTTTTATAATTGAGACTAAGACTATTATGTTAATGAAGTCGTTTTCTTTTTGAGGCTTTACATTGCCAGTGTAAAGCTTCCGCAGCACATTATGGCAAATGGAGAATACCAGGTGATTGGCTGTTTCATCATATAAAATAAATGGCGTTTGGGAGTCCAGTTTTGTAAATAGAAAAATAAGAGTATGAAATTTTTGCAAAATTAGGTAAAATAAAAGTGTATTTGAAAGAAGTGCTACTTATTTGCCCCTCCCGATAGGGGTGGGGATAAACGATATAAATTTATAAGAACAAAAATGATGAAATCTAAGTTCACGTATTTCTTGGGAAGTGGGGGAAAAAGGTGAAATCTGAAAACACAGGGATTCAGTCGGGCGCGGGTGGTCTTACTTTTGATGAGGCTTCAGTCCTTGCGAAAACAAATGGTGAACAGGTGGTGCCGACATTTTGCGCTATGTGCGGTCCTACGCCATTAAGTTGCGGTGTATACGCCTTTGTCAAAGACGGACGGTTTACTAAAGTGGCGGGGATGCAGGAAGCACCGAATAATAAAGGAGCTGTTTGTCCGAAAGGAAATGCCGCCCCGCAGTGGGTTTATTCGCCGGATAGATTGAAATATCCGATGAAAAGGGTGGGAAAAAAAGGGGAGGGCAAATTTGAGAGGATAAGCTGGGAGGAAGCGGTAGGAATTGTAGCGGATACCCTAAAAAGCCAAAAGGAAAAATACGGTCCGGAGTCATTAGCTATACTTGCACCTGCCATGAGGAGCTATAATGCCTATGTAAAAAGATTTCTCACTGTCCATGGAAGCCCGAATTATGGACATAGCGGCATTTGTGCGTTGCAGCGGGCTTTCTCGTTCATGTACACACTTGCTGATTGGCCGGCAGCGGAGATAGATAAGAGCGATCTTGTTATTTATTGGGGGCGGCAACCGATATATTCAGGTCCGGCCTTGGATGGACCCAAGGCACTTTCCCGGTTGAAGGAAAGAGGCGGGAAGGTTGTAGCGGTCAAACCTTCGGTTGAGCCTGATGTATGTAAGGCCGACATATGGGTTCCTCTTAGACCTGGAACTGATGCGGCGCTGGCTCTTGCTATGCTGTATGTAGTGGTTAACGAAGAACTTATCGATAAAGAGTTTGTGGAAAAATGGTGTTTTGGGTATGAACAACTGAAGGAACATGTTCAGAAGTATCCGCCGCAATGGGCAGAAACAATTACCGGGGTTCCGGCTAAACAAATTTATGAAGTGGCCCGGCTTTATGCTACGACTCCGCGAGCTTCGATTGATTTAGGCAATGGCGTGGAACATGCTCCCTCGGCAAATGACACGATAAGAGCGGTGGCCATTCTTATAGCTATAACCGGCCATCTCGACAGGCCGGGAGGAAATGTATTTCGCGCTCCCGAATCCACAATGCCGATGCCGCGGGATATTACGCTGCGGGAACGGTATACAACGAAAATGCAGGGGAAATTGGTTGGCCCTGAATTTCCTAAAGAGTTTCAGCCGTTTGTGGAAGGCTTCACTTCGGCGTATTACCGGATTTTTGACAGTATTCTTACGGAATCTCCTTATCCGGTGCGAACGGTAATTGCTCCGGGTACGCAGCCTGTGGTTAGTACTCGCGGCTCGAAAAGAGTCATTGAGGCGCTTAAAAAATTGGATTTTTATGTTGTTATAGACGTAACCAGAACGGCTGACATGGATTACGCCGACCTTGTTATTCCTACCACTACGCCGTATGAGTCGGATCACCCCTTTGAAGCTATGGGGGGATGGATTATGACGAGGAATAAAGTTATTGAACCGTTGGGGGAATATAAATCCATTTATGAATTTTTCCTTGAGCTGGGTGTCAAGATGGGCTATGGGCAAGCTTTCTGGAACGGAAGTATAGAGGAAGCCATGGATGATCAGTTACAGCCCTTGGGGATGACATTCGCTGATCTTAAAAACCATCCTACCGGGATTGTCTATGATTCTTTGAGCAGAACTTATGAGAACTATGAAAAGGTATTTCAGAAGAAAAGCCCGAGGCTTACCGGAGCCCCTTTTCTTCCGCATGGCAAAGTGGAGATATATAATACGGCCTTTGAGGAAGCGGGCTTCAATCCGTTGCCGGAGTGGCGTGAGCCGCCGGAGAGCTTAACGGGCACACCTGACTTAAGTGAAAAGTATCCGCTTGTTCTTTCCGACTATCATACTTCAAAGAATTATACGGCTTCCTGGGAGCGTAATGTGCCTTATCTCCGAGAAATTGAGCTTTATCCGGTGATACATATTCATCCTGATGCAGCGGCAGTTCGGGGAATTAAGGACAATGATTGGGTAACTGTGGAATCGCCGCATGGCTGGATGAAAGTAAAGGCAAAGTTATATCCGGGAATCAGGCCAGATACGGTGATGATTCTTCATGGCTGGTGGCAGGGGTGTAAAGAATTGGGCTTAGAAGATTATCCTCTACTTGACGGCGGCGCGAATGTGAACATGATGTATAGTGTTGATTCTAAAAAAGCCTTTGATCCCATTATTACTGCTATGAGCAGTCAAACCTTAGTAGAGGTAAGAAAAATTTAGTTGGCAGGCTAAATAGGCGTTGATAGAGGAGGGTAAAATGTCTGGAAAATATAGTATCGCATTTGTTCAAGAGCATTGTATTCAGTGCCACGGATGCGAAGTGGCTTGTAAAACCTGGCGGAATGTTGAACTGGGTGTGAAATGGAGGAGAATTGATACTAGCTGGCACGGGCATTATCCGGACAGCAAGAATGTACCGGTTATGGTGGCTTGTCTTCATTGTATTGATCCGGCATGTGCGGAAGCCTGCCCCGTGGGGGCTATTGAAAAAAGAGCTTCCGACGGGGCTGTTCTGGTGAACCGGGAGACATGTATCGGATGTAAGCTTTGTTTAAAGGCCTGTCCGTATCATGTGCCGCAATTCGGTGCTGACGGGAAAATGCAAAAATGCGACCTGTGTCTTCAAGAAACAACTGTTGCATGTACTTCACCTCCCTGTGTCGCTACCTGTCCTACTAAAGCTTTGGTATTTGTCGCTGAAAAAAGTGAATAGCAAAATCCCCTGGCATATCAATACGCCAGGGGATTTTTCCTTCTAAACGATAGCTTTTTATTTTGACTGCGCTGCTTGCAGGGCATTTGCCAGTTGATCGGCGCATGAGGTTCTGTTCTGACAAAGGTTTCCTTTTAATTTATCAATTACAGTTTGAACAGGCATACCTTCTACCAAAATAGACAGTGCTTTGAGATTACCTAGACATCCACCGACAAAACGGACATTCCGGACAGTACCCTCCACAATTTCAAAGTTTATTTCTTTAGCGCAAACGCCTTGTGTTTTATAATTCATATTTCTTCCTCTCCCTTAATAAGGCAACTTTACTACAGTACCTAATTTATGCACAACCGTGATTCTATGTGAGAAGTCATTTGGAACCAAAGTGTTACAGTTAATTTTGTTAACAATTATCGAAAGACAACCGGATTAGTTGACTTTCGATAATCAACTTTGCTTGGTTTGGGGTTTAAACCGTGCGGCGCAAGCCGATTTGTATCCGCCGGTCATATTTTTTACGTTAAAGCCGTTCTGCGACAATATTCTAGCGGCAATATAGCCGCGCAGGCCGATTTGGCAATATTCGAGGATGGCTACATTGTTGTTTAACTCATGGAGGCGTGTGCGCAGTTCATCCACGGGTATGTTTATAGCTCCTTCGAGGTGTCCACTGTTAAACTCCTCTTTAGTACGTACGTCAAGTAATACCGTGTTTTCTTTATCTTTTTTGGTCAGTTCATCATAGGTGACGATTTCTGCTCGATGAGTCAAGACATTTTCGGCCACGTACCCGGCCATATTGACGGGGTCTTTTGCCGATGAATAGGGAGGCGCATAACATAGTTCAAGCTCGGTTAAATCAGTTACCGTTCCCCTGAGACGGATTACGGTGGCGATGACATCAATCCGTTTATCGACGCCTTCAGCCCCGATGCATTGCGCGCCTAGCACGCGGCCAGCCGGGCTGAATATCAGTTTCAAGGAAAGCTGTGCGGCATCAGGATAATAGGTAGCATGGGAAAAGGGGTGAATGTGAATGGTTTTATAGGGTGTATTGAGTTTGGCCAGCGTCCGTTCGTTATTGCCGGTGGCCGCAGCTGTGAGCGAGAAAACTTTGAGGATGGAAGTGCCCTGGGTGCCTTTGTAGGTGGAGGGTATCCCGGCAATGTTATCGGCGGCAATTCGTCCCTGCTTATTCGCCGGGCCTGCTAAGGGAACCGCCGTAGTTTCCTTATTGACAAAATCGACAACTTCGATGGCATCTCCAACAGCATAAACGTTTTCTAAGGAGGTCAGCATATTTTCATTAACGGAAATATGACCTCTTGGGCCTAACGCAATGCCGCTATTTTTAAGAAAACCAGTGTCAGGTGCAACGCCTATTGCCAAAAGGGCCATGTCGGTTTTAAGTGTATGCCCGCTGGTTAACACTACTTCAAGCAAACTGCCGGTATCTTGAAAAGCCTTGACGCCGTTCTGCAAAACAAGCGTTATGCCCCGGTCTTCAAGCTCTTTTTCTATGATTGCCGCCATATCGGAATCAAAAGGAGCCAATATATGGGGCGCTGCTTCGACTAGCGTGACATCCACTCCTGCGTGTTTAAGGTTTTCAGCCATTTCTATGCCAATAAAGCCGCCCCCGATGATGACTGCCGTATTAATTTCTTTTTTAGAAACATAAGCTTTAATGCTATCGGTGTCGGGGATGTTTCGCAAGGCAAAAATTTTATTGCTGTCAATGCCGGGAATGGGCGGTTTGACCGCTTTTGCTCCGGGAGATAATACGAGATAGTCATAGGTTTCCTCGTAGTACCCTTTTCCTTTGCTGTTTACCGTAACTGTTTTGTTGGCTGGATTTACGGCTGTAACTTCACTATTGGTTCTAACGTCGATATTAAATCTGTTTTTCATGCTTTGCGGGGTTTGAATCAGCAGTTTATTTCGTTCTTGAATACTTTCCCCAATATAGTAAGGAAGGCCGCAATTGGCAAACGAAATATATTCGTCCCGCTCAAACATAATGATTTCGGCTGATTCGTCCAAACGCCGGAGTCTGGCAGCTGCGCTTGCGCCGCCTGCAACCCCGCCTACAATTAGCACTTTTCGACTCATATTATATTCCTCCTAGAATTCTGGTCTTTATTCTTTAGTCTCAAAAAGAACGGCTAAGAGTTGGGACACCTTTTTGTTACAAAGTGCATATTTAATTTCCAGTCCATTTCTGGTACCTTCAATAATACCGGCTGTTCTAAGTCGCTGGAGATGTTGGGATATAGTAGATTGTGGAACGCTTAGACAATGTTGCATGTGGGACACGTTACATTCCCCGTGGGTAAGCAGCCCCCTTACGATGCAAAGCCGGACGGGGTGGGCAAGTACCTTAAGTAATTCCGCTATTTCCGTATATTTTGTAAAATCGGAATCCATATCATCACTTCTTTCTTTGTATTAACTGAAAATAATAGCCAGGGTTAGGTGGAAGATGTAGAAAATCAACTGTTGAAAATTAATGGTAACAATGTTATTATATCAATAAATCGTAATAAATCAATATACGAATATATAAATATATGACGGAGTGAGAGCATGGGTGACTATGTGTTATTTTTGGTGGCAATTATCGTTTTAGTCTTTGTATTTGGAAGGAGAATATTAATTATGATGAATTCAAATGTTAAAAATGTTTCGGCTGACGAAGCGGCTGTATTATTACGTAACAATAAGGATACGGTGATATTGGATGTAAGAACAAAGGAGGAATATGATCGCGGCCATATTCCTGGGGCCATATTGATTCCGACGCAAGAATTATCGGCAAGAATTCACGAAATAAAGAAAGCAGATAGTGTTCCAATTCTGGTGTATTGTGCCTCGGGGGGAAGAAGTCCCGGAGCCGTAGATACGCTGCTTCGTAATAAGGTGACGAATATTTATCATCTTTATCGCGGGATTTCCTCGTGGAAGTTTGCGCTAACCAGGTAGACTATTAAGAGATGCTAGGGGTGATGTTGTTCAAGTGGGACTGGTTATGATCAGCGTCTTTGAAAGGATATTTTCGGTTTGTAAGATTTAAGGCAATGAACATATATAGCGAAAGATGATGGAACAATATTTTTTATATGATTGATGATGATTCGTCCAGTTGCGTATATCGTATATATTAAATTGCTGTAAAGCTAGAGAAGGGGAGCGGAGATATGTCTAAAAAAGTTATTATTGTAGGTGGGGTTGCAGGTGGAGCCTCCACGGCTGCCCGTCTTAGGAGGCTGAATGAGGACTATGAAATTATTATGCTTGAGAAGGGAGAGCATATTTCTTTTGCAAATTGCGGTCTTCCATACTACATTGGAGGTACTATAGTAGATAGAGATAGGCTGATTGTACAAACCATTGAAGGTATGTCTGATAAGTATAATATGGATATCAGAAACTTTAGTGAAGTAATAAAAATTGATAAAGATCATAAATCTGTAACTGTCCGAGACGTAAAAAACAATCATACGTATACCGATACATATGATGTGCTGGTATTGTCGCCAGGTGCTATCCCAATTAAGCCGCCAATATCCGGAATTGAGGAGGTAGATAATTTATTTACTCTTAGAAATATTCCTGACACTGATTTGATTAAAAAATTTGTTGATGAGAATAAGCCAAAACGGGCTGTAGTAATCGGTGGGGGATTCATTGGACTTGAAATGGCGGAAAACTTACAGGCAAGAGGTCTTCATGTAACAATAGTTGAAATGGCCAATCAAGTTATGGCACCACTTGACTATGAAATGGCCTGTGTTGTTCATGACCATTTACTTGATAAGAATGTAGATTTAGTTCTTGAAGATGGCGTGAAAGCATTTAAGACCAATGGTAAAAAGATTGTATTAAATAGTGGCCGTGAGCTTGACAGTGATTTGACTATACTTTCTATTGGCGTTCAGCCAGATACTAAAATTGCAAAGGATGCCGGTCTTAGTCTAAACAAGAGAAATGCAATCATAGTAGATTCTAATATGAAAACATCGGATCCTCACATATATGCTGTAGGGGATGCAATAGAAGTAAAAGATTATATAAATGGCGAGTCTACCATGATTCCCTTGGCATGGCCGGCAAATAGGCAAGGGAGACTTGTTGCCGATAATATATCAGGTAGAGATATTAAATATCCGGGTACATTAGGTTCGGCTGTAGCTAAAGTATTTGATTTAACAGTTGCGGCTACGGGTAACAACGAAAAGGTTTTGAAAAACCTAAATAAGCAATATAGGGTATTGCACATTCATCCTGGATCTCATGCCGCATATTATCCGGGTGCGTTTCCCATGTCATTAAAATTAATATTTGACCAGACCGATGGGAGAATTCTTGGGGCGCAAGGGGTAGGCTTTGAAGGTGTGGATAAACGTATTGATGTCCTTGCCGCAGCTATCAAGGGCAATCTCACTGTATTTGATTTGCCGGATTTGGAAGTGTGTTATGCACCGCCCTATTCTTCGGCTAAAGATCCTGTAAATATGGCGGGATATGTTGCCACAAATATTATTGAAGGCCTGGTAGACACTGTACAGTGGCATGAAATGGATGAGATTATCAGCAAAGGTGGGCTGTTAATTGATGTTAGAGAGCCTTTTGAAGCAGAACTAGGTGTTTTTGAAAATTCTATCAATATTCCTCTTGGACAACTACGAAAACGTTTACTTGAGATTCCAAAAGATAAGGAAGTATATGTATACTGCCAGGTGGGACTTCGTGGGTATGTAGCTTGTAGATTGCTTTCTCAATTAGGATATAAGTGCAAAAACATTGATGGCGGTTATAAGACGTATGCATTGGTAAAAGGAATAAACGGGGATCAAGGTGCCAAGGTCTGGCATAACACACAAGAGGATGGGGTGTCAAAAGTGGCGATAAGTACTTCCGAGAAAGTTACAGCAAGAATCAATGCTTGTGGGTTACAATGTCCGGGTCCAATTCGGAAAGTTTTTGAAGAAATAGCAAAGCTGAAGAATGGAGATATATTAGAAGTAAGTGCCACAGATCCAGGATTCAAGAAAGATATTGCTGCTTGGTGTGATAAAACCGGCAATACCCTGTTAAAAGGTGAATTTATAGGAGAGAAAAAAGAATTTGTGGTACTAATTCAAAAAGGTACTCAAAATATGAGTGGCGATTCAACGATTGCTAATGCCGTAATTGCAAATAACAAATTGGAAGGAGCTACTTTAGTTGTATTTAGTGGAGAACTGGATAAGGCTATAGCATCATTTATAATTGCTACTGGTGCCGCCTCAATGGGTAAACACGTTACGATGTTCTTTACATTTTGGGGCTTGAATGTTCTTAAGAAAAAAGTTAAACCGGCAATTAAAAAAGATACTATTGAAAAAATGTTTGATTTTATGCTTCCTAGTCATACTGGAAAGCTGCCTTTATCCAAAATGAATATGGGCGGGATGGGGCCCATGATGATAAAGCACATCATGAAAAAGAACAATGTAGATAATTTAGACACTTTGATAAAAAACGCGGTAGATATGGGTGTTAAAGTTGTGGCATGCGCTATGTCGATGGATTTAATGGGAATAAAAGCAGAAGAACTTATAGATGGTGTGGAAATTGGCGGTGTTGCTTCTTATTTGGCGGCAACGGATGATTCTGGGTTAAATTTATTTATCTAGGATTAAGGTGAAAAAATGAAAGAAGCTATGCGGGATGCGTAATCCTGCATAGCTTCTTTCTACTTAGCCATTATAATGCAGATAAGCCATTTGTTTATCAAAGTCATGCGGAGTAAATGCGAGAGCATTTACTTCCCGGTTGGGAAGAACAGTAAAGAGGATTATTACCATACAATGTATTTTTTCGAAAAAAGGGCATCAGTTTCCAGTCTCAATTCGTATTTTATTTATATTAACTAAGGTAATAATCTCGTTAGTATGTGAAGATATAGCATGTTTACATGCAACGGTATCAATATAATATTAACTTATTTACCAACCTTAGATAAAATATTCCTAGAGGTGTAAAGCGGTATGTGACGAATAAATTAACATAAATGCTTAACGATAAATACTTATTTAAAGACGATTTTGTTTTTTCCAAGCCATGGTGTTTCAGATAACTTAGATAAGAAAATGGGGGAGCGCAAATGTATGGGAGAACACTTCGCGAATCCTAGGCTTAAAGTGTTACATTATATTATCATTTTGATATTAGCCGTTCTTATTAGTCGATTAACTTATCTCCAGATTGCTCATGGGGCGGATTACAGACGTAAATCCGATAATAACCGCATTAGACTTATGCCTCTCACCGCACCGAGAGGACTTTTTTATGATCGTAACGGAGTGTCGCTCGTTACCAACCGCCCTGGATTTACTGTCTCCCTAATTCCCATTTCCGGTCCAATATCAGATGACGTTATTAATCATTTGAGTGGCTATTTAAGTATGAATCCCGATGAAATACGGCAGAAAATTAAACAGCAAGCCAACCCGCTTGAACCAGTACGAATAAAGAATAATGTTGACCAGAATATTATCACAAAGATTGAGGAGCACCGTAATGATTTACCCGGTGTTGTTTTGGAAATACAGTCGACTCGAAGTTATATTTACAATGATTTGGGCGCACACATCTTTGGGTATGTCGGCGAAATCAGTGAAGGTGAACTTGAAAAAAAGAAAAATGAAGGATATAAATCCGGTGATATTATCGGAAAATTTGGCTTAGAAGAGGTGTGGGATAAGGAGATACGTGGTATTGACGGAGGTACGCAAGAAGAGGTTGATGTGGCTGGACGGCCAGTGCAAATGTTAGGTAAAAAGGAACCGATTTTGGGTAACAGCCTGGTTTTAACTATAGACGCCAAGATTCAAAAGGCAGCGGAAAAAGCAATGGATGACCAGCTTAACTACCTCCAGAAAAGATTAGGGAACGTTAATGCCAAAGCTGCCGCCGCCGTTGCGATGAATCCTCAAACAGGCGAAATTTTAGCGATGGTGAGTCGTCCAACTTTCAACCCGAATTTGTTTAATGGGGGAATTTCGCTAAAAAACTGGAAGTTGATTAACGATAACCCGTTTAATCCTATGGAAAATCGGGCTATTGCCGGAGAGTATCCACCGGGTTCCACTTTTAAAATAGTTACGAGTACGGCAGCTTTTGAATTAGGGAAGGTAACCCCGGAAGAGAAAATCTTCGACGGCGGTCATTATATGTCAAAAGGTAATGCGCTGGGGGAAGCCTTAGGCTGGATAGATTTTAAAACAGCCTTAGCCAAGTCCGATAACGTATACTTTTATCAAATGGGAGAGCGAATAGGTATCGATAACTTGGAAAAATACGCTCGAATGTACGGGCTTGGGGCGCGAACCGAGATAAATTTAGCAGGTGAAGCATCGGGTTTGGTTGCTAACCGTGCATATAAGGAAAAAGTGTATGGGGAAGACTGGTATTTGTCGGAAACACTTGATGCCGCTATTGGGCAAGGATTCCAGTTAGTTACTCCGTTACAGGCGGTGATGGTAATGAGTGAAGTCGCTAATGGGGGGCATAGGTACCGGCCTTATTTGGTAAGTAAGGTTATTTCACCAGAAGGAAATGCGATAAAAACTTTTGAACCGGAAGAAGTCGGGCATGTGCAAGTATCAGAAAAAAATCTAAATTTAATTCGCGATGCGTTGCACGATGTTGCTTTGCCAGGCGGCACGGCCGCCTACGTTTTTGATGGGTTCCCAATTCCAATTGCCGGTAAGACTGGTACAGCGGAAAACCCGCATGGTGATGATCACGGCTGGTTTGTAGCGTATGCACCGTATGACAAGCCTACCATTGCTGTTGCAGTTATTGTGGAACAGGGCGGTTTTGGTGCCGATTCGGCAGCTCCTATTGCCAGAAAGATACTGGAAGCAGCGTTAGACGTTCCGCATAAAAAAGATGCTGCCGATCTTCTGGCGGAGGAAGAGGCCGCATCAGTAAAAGTCATAAATGGTACTTCTTTAGGAGCTGACTGAGAACCCTATTTGGTTGGCAAATATTTCAGTAAGTTTTGAAATTCGGCTAGGATTATGTCCTGACAGGGTTTGAAAAGAGCCACCCGTTAGAAGGGTGGCTCTAACATACATAAACATATTTTGAACAGTACAAAAGATAATAGAGTTCCAACTTTGGACCAACTTGTGCCATAAACATTATCTATACTAATAAATAAGAAAGGTAGAGGAGGATAGAAAAGTGAAAAAAGGAATGTTGTTGGTTCTAGTAGCTTTTGTTTTGGTTTCTCTCGGTGGCTTGGCGATAGCTGCGCCGGATAATTGGTATTGTCCTTATAATGGTCAATACAATAAGACTTTAACTGATGACCAGAAGACTCAAGTGGCTGCATGGTAATTTTAATTTGGCAGCTTCATTCGGGAGATAGCGCGGTTGATAAAATAAGCACAGCTGATAAGAAGTAGTATTACACAACCGGAGTATAACCCGGGTAGTTGCTCAGGATATAGCGGAATGGAGAGGATCGCGATTAATACGACGGAAAAGCATAGCCAAGAGAAATACGGATATCCGGGAGACTTATATTTTAACTTGGCGGGAGATTCTTTAAGTATTTTTTTACGATAGTAGTAATGGGTGGCTGAAACACTCATCCAATTCACAAGTGCTAAAAAACCACTGGCACTGACGGTGTAGACAAAAATTTGCTCTGGTAAAAAGTAAGAGGCCATGGTCGTTAGGAGAAGTACAACCCCGCTAATCGTTACAGCTACTGTCGGCACGCCTTTGCTGTTTTGATAGGAAGCAATTTTCGGTGCTTGATCGTTGGTGGCAAGAGAAAAGAGCATGCGGGATGAAGAGTAAACTTGGGAGTTGAGAGCAGATAATGCGGCAGTTAAAAGTATGAAATTTACGATATCACTCGCATAGGGTATTTGGAAAATAGTTAACAACTGTACAAAGGGGCTAACCGTTACATCGATTACTCCAGTTGGTAATAATGTAACAATAAAAAATGCGGATAATGTGTAAAGGGATATAACAGTTAGAGTGACAATTTTAGCGGCGGGTGGGACTGTAAATTCCGGTTTTTCGGTTTCGGTTGCGGCAATTCCCATGATTCCTGTGCCTGTGTATGCAAAAAAAATCAGTAACATAGAGCCTAATAGGCCAAGGATGTCCTGTGGAGAAGGAGAGCTAAGAATTGGCGAAGTGATTTGGTTTACAGTTACTTGCCCAATAGGAATCTTGGCAGTAAGTAAAATTCCTATAATAATGAATAATACCAGAGTAAGTACTTTAGTCAGTGATAACCCTAGTTCAATCTTACTCAGCCCTTTTAGATCAATAAAATTCATTAACGTAATTGCTACTGAAAAGAAAAGGCTGGAAACCCATAAGGGCAGGCCCGGCATCCACAAATGGGCAAAGATAGCACAAGCCGTTATTTCGCTCGCCATTCCCAGCACACCGCTACTCCAAAACATCCAACCATTAACGAATCCCCACCAATCTCCAAATATTTCTTGGGCGCAAACCTTAAATGAACCAGGTACCGGATTCGCTATTGCCATTTCAATGATGAATGAGACCTCCATCATCATGGCAAGTCCACCTAAAAAGTATGCGAGAGGGGTCCAATTGCCTGCGATGGTTATGACAAGACTACTTGCCAGGAAAATTCCGGAACCAATAATGTTTCCTAAGGCCATAATAACATAGTCTGCTTTATTAAAGGATTTCAATTAACAGTCTCCCGTTCCAAATTTATTTGGTTAAATCTCGCGATAGCTCCGGGTATTTTCTGGGATTTTTCGTTGGGGAATTAGAGGATATGATTGAGTTTCCAAGTGCTAGTGTTAGTATAACTTGGTAGTCAAATAAATATGTTTTTCGCTAGTACAAGGAAAAGTGTAAAGTGGGTTGTAATTCCCAATCCAGATAATAATTCATAAACCACCGTTACCAGGTGAAATAGAACCTGATAACGGTGGTTTAATACCCCTACCGCGGGGGCAGCGGGACATGAGATGCAAAACTATTTAGACAGTATTATATCTCAGATTAAAAGTTTCTAGCAAAAGAAGGAAACATATAATCATGAATTCCTAATACAGGAAGGATTATTTAAGGGAAAAAAAGAAACCCAAAAGTAGGCATTTGCCATGCAAAAAGAAATTAAAGCAAAGGGTTATGAGGGATTGGAGGAACAACAATGTTAAAACTTGAAAACTTGTCGGTTGCAGTAAATAACCGTCCGATATTGCATGATGTTAATTTACATATCAAACCGGGAGAAGTGCATGTATTGTTTGGACCAAATGGCACAGGAAAATCAACATTAATTAGCGCGATCATGGGTTTTGCCCGGTACACTGTTACTAGTGGAAAGATTTATTTTAAGGGACAGGATATAACGAATAGTACCGTAGATGAACGCGCCCGTTTAGGTATTGGGGTTATGATTCAACGGCCACCAACACTTAGAGGGCTTACAGTACGGGAAATGGTACAGATTTGCGGTAAAAAACAGGTTGATGTGAATAAACTGGCGGATAAAATAAATATGGTGGAATTTTTAGAAAGAGGTGTCAACGAAGGGTTTTCCGGTGGTGAAATTAAACGTTCCGAGTTGTTGCAGTTAATGGCGCAGCAGCCGGATCTGGTTATGCTAGATGAACCGGAATCTGGTGTTGATATTGAAAATATCGCACTAGTGGGGCAAGCGGCTAATTCTATATTGGAACGCGGTATGCGCAGAAATGGCCAAACGGTAAAAAAATACAGGACGGATCGTAGAAAATCGGGGCTGATTATTACTCATACAGGACATATTTTACAATACATTCCGGCGGATATCGCGCATGTGATGTATCAGGGAACATTAGCCTGTAGTGGCAATCCTCAGGAGATGCTGTCTTGTATTCAGGAAAAAGGCTATGAAGAATGTGTAAATTGCGCATTATAGGAGGATAAGGATATGGCAAGCGAACAGAATATAAAGAACAAGGCCCAGGCCGCAGTAACGAAAAAAGCTGCATTAGGCGCGGATATTGATTTAACAGCTTTTGCCGATAATGCAAAAGAAAAAGACTATATTTCCGACCCTGCCACATTTTCACGTGATCAGCAAAAACAATTGGAAAGCCTTGGTGTTGAAGTGACAGGAGGAGAACGGGCTGGAACGTATATGCAATTTGATCACTCTATTGTACATTGCGCGGCAGCGGATAAGGGCGTAGAAATTTTAAGTATTGAGGATGCCTTTAAAAAATACGAAGGTTTGCCTGATTATTGGTGGCAGGCAGTAGAGCCAGATACGGATAAATATACCGCCAGAGCGGCGCTTCATCAGGAACATGGTTATTTTAT
>Ga0316604_10000586_pt1 | contig 41683 bp, 27 predicted proteins | sample OWC_soil_day20_C_FD_207650 | JGI IMG/M metagenome (GOLD analysis project Ga0316604, IMG submission 207650) | Wetland soil microbial communities from Old Woman Creek delta, Ohio, United States - OWC_soil_day20_CT | ecosystem: Environmental > Terrestrial > Soil > Wetlands | place: USA: Ohio...
CAACACCATGCCAGACCCGCGTACTGCGACCATCGGCGAGCAGCACGCGGAGGGAGGCTTGTTCGCCCATGAGCGTGTGAAGCTCAAGGTGTGCGGAGGCGGACAGGCAGTCAATCTCGAAGCGGTAGCAGCTCGAAACAGCTTCCACGCCACGGAACCGTTCGGCAATCAACGCGCCGTCCGGTAGTGCAGTGGTCAATGAGATCAGGCGGGCCTGTTGCGAGAGGGATTGCTGGAAGACGTCGCGGCTGGGCAGGGGCAAGCCCAGTCCGCTGGCGAAGGGCCCAAAACCAGATGGGTTTGACATGCGAATGACTATTGGAAGTGCGGAGGAAGGCTCACATTCTAGGTAGCCCAACCATGCGCTGCGCATGCACGGATGAGTGGTCAAGGCGCGTGCATGAGCGGCATCCAAAAAGACGGCTTTATGACTTTTGGGAAATTTGTTGTTTGCAGTTTCAAGCAAAAAGACGGGGTGGAACGCGCCAGAGGGGTGTGAAAGGCACCCTGGCTGTGGCCTTGGCGAATGGTGGACAGGCTGTAAAGGTCCCGCACAGCACGAATTTCGACACCCAAGCGGTGAAGCGGCAACTGGGTATCTCGGTGTCAGCCTGGGATGGCTTCATGTACCGGATGCGAACTTTGGCAGAACGGAAGGTGAAGTCGCATGAAGCGATGAACTTCTTCCTGCGCGTCTTTACTGATCCGGAATCAACAACAACCGGCCTCACCAACGAGCGGGCGATCAAGGCTGTACAGACGCTCTATGACGGCAACGGCAAAGGTGCGGAACTGAGCTCAGCCAAGGGGACGGCCTGGGGGCTGCTGAACTCAGTCACCGAGTTCGTCGATCACCAGCGCCGCGCTCGTAGCCAGGACTATCGGCTGGATTCGGCATGGTTCGGCCAAGGGGCTGTCATCAAGCGCAAGGCGCTGGAAGAGGTGTTCAAGATGGTGGCTTGATGAAAAGGGCTGCCAGTCGAGGTTTCTGGACTGGCACATCCTGTTTCTCCACCCTTCCGCCCGCGAATCCCCCCCGCCTGGGCCTTCATGCCCTGGTTCGCAAACGGGCCTTCCGTCTGCCGCGATACTGCCGGTCAGGAAAAATCAGCCCATCCATTGGTGACGTTTTCATCGATAGTGTTGCCGATTGCCGTGACCGCACTGACAAGCCCGCAGGAAATGTCCGCCAGGGCAAGGCCGCAGATCAGTATGCCAGACGCTATCGTACCCACGGGCACGATCTTGATCAGCTTGTCATTGACAGCGGGAACCCACCTGAACATGAGCGGTATCTGCCCGACGAGCATGCCGAACTCGTTGGCGATCTCCCAGCCGCGAAGTCCTGTGTTGTTGGCAATCATGATGCCCGTGTAGATGACGCAGCCTGCAATGCCGACAACACCGATGATGCTGTCGATGGCTGCACTCGCATACCCGCCGATCGGCGCTGGAATGAATCCGCATACGAAGCCGACGATACCCGCAGCCAGACCTATCAACCACGTCATGGATGGCCAGTTGCCTGCCGGTTTGAGCTGTTGTTCCTTTTTCCAGAGTACGCCTTCTGCGCTTTCCGGCAAATACTCCATGACAAGATTGCGTACCAGCGACAGGATGGTTCCAATGACCGACACGGCAGAATTGACTGCGCCGATCACGGCATTGATCACCCCGAAAGTCTTGCTGCCCGCACCGAATATGGCCGAATCCAGCGCGTCGGTGGCGGCTGCCAGCGGTGCGCAGATGGTGGCACTGACAAAGCTTCCGATCAGGTTGCACACGGTGACGACTGGGGTGAGTGCCCGCACAATGCCTTTGTATTGATTCAGGGATTTTTTGACCCTTTCAACATTTTCCGGACTGGGCGTCTCCTTGAACAGCGATGCCAGCTCCACGGAGAGCAGTGCGGTCAGGTCGATGGGGTCGATGCTGTTTTGTGACTGACCGCCCTTGGTCGGCAGCAGTCCAGAATTCAGCAGGCTGTCTTTCGTGGCTTCGTCAAAGGGTTCCTTGCCCAGGGTGACAATCTTCCAGAACACCGTGAGGGCCACCGAATACATGAAGGTAAACAGGTCCATCACCGTGAGTTTGCGTCCGAGTATCAGCCAGGCAAGCTGGGTGACACCAGGGATGTCGATCTGCTGGTTGAGGAACTTGCGGAACAGCGCGATGGCTTCGGCAAGGAGCGCGAAGATGACATCCAGCACCTTGACCACCAGATCGGCCGACAGGTGGATCACACGCCGTACATAGCCGATTATCTTGTAGAGATCGGCTGCCGTGAGCCCTTCCTTGAGGGTTTCACCAATGTCCTTGGCTAGGTCGATAACGACTTTTGAAAGGCTGTCCTTGTGCTCGTCGTAGTTCATCAGTTCATCGGCAAGTGCCTTCAGTTTTTCAGTCAGGCGGCCACCATCCTGCGGGGTGATCAGGTTGGCCGAACAGAGTTTGTCGAAGCGGTCACTGTGGGTCGTAATGCGTTCGCTGACCCATCTGGCCTGCACGCCACCGGTCTGCATCACGGAGTTTATGCCACTGTATGTGCTGGTACCTTCTTTCTTGTTGGGTATGCCAGACGAGAATATCTGGCTGAGCGTCATCTGTTTGGCAAAAGTCTCGATATTGGAGAGCTGGCTGTCGACGTTCTGGATGACCTTGCCGGTGACATCGTGCACCAGGGTGGATAACCCGTCCCCGACTGTTTTTTCGAGCAGCAGGAGCCCGCCGTTGATGACATAGGACAGGCAGTCGTTGGTACGCAGGATGGCCTTGGTGTCGAACAGTGAGGCAACAACGTTGAGCAGGGTCTTGGCGGCGTCAATGACCACTTTCACCGCGTCGGAGATGGTTTGAAACAGGGTTTCCATCCCCTGCGTGATTCCGGCGGCCGTATCAACGATGAAGTTGTAGGCCTGTTCGCCAAGCTTGAAGACGAACTGGATGCAGGCCTTCCCGATGGTGATGGCCCATTCGGCCACCTTGGTGACGCTGGTGCGAATCCAGTTGATGACATCGCCAATAAAGCTGAACAAACCGTCGGTGCCGTTGGCGGACATGTATGTGGTCGCCAGATGGGTCGCGCCGCCGATGCTGAGGTCATCAGGCAGGGGGCCCCGCCATTTGCGGATGGACAGAACGGGAACGGCGTTCGGGGCATCGGCATTTTTGACGGTGATGTGATACGAGGCGGATTCTTTCGTGATGCCGGGTGTGGTTCCCTGGGTGTTTTGACCCAGCGATTCCCCCGCCTTGCGCACGATTTCCGCGAGATCCTTGCCCTGCTGTGTCCCGTGCAGGGAATCCGGCAACAGCCCCGCTGTGTGCAAACGGTCCTCATCAATCTTGTGGTCTTTCTGGCGTCCGGCGAGGCGGCGTGCGACAGCTCCGTTGGAGCCAAATTCCCTGGGTTCCGCATCTCCCGAGGGGAATGCGACCTTGAAAACCGGGGCATCCACCGAGTCGGCCTTGAACTTGACGATGATCATTCCGGACTCGTTTGCGAAGGCCCGGATCGGTTCGGTACACGACAGATGGCGGCTGACGCCGTTGACAACCGCCGTGCATGGAAAGCTTGATGTCATATATACGAGCGCATCGGACGCCAACCTGCCTTCTTGGGTGGTCAGCGTGATTTCGGTGGTGTGCGTGATGCAGCTCTCGGGCTGATCAATGCTTTCCCGTGCGGTTTCAATCGTTGTGGAGTGCCAGGCCTGGCCGGACGGGTCCTGAGCCTTGCGCTCGATGGCGATGCCTTGCTGGCTGGACGACAGGAATCCGGTGCAATGCGTCTGCTCGGTGACCACGAACATCTCGGCCCCGTTTTTCATGCGATAGGGAACTGCGACCGTGCGGGTCTGTTCAGACAGGCGCGACCAGTCCGAAAATAGCGGCACGCCATTTGTGTCCGTGCCTGCCTGACGCTTGATCCAGAGGCAGCGCCTGCTCGTGGCATCAATGGCGAAGACTGCCGCGCGCACTTCGCCGTTTCCTGTTCCTTTCAAACTGGAAGTGTCATCGCGGGCCACGCGGACGATATCGACTGTCAGTGGCACAGTGCCATCGTCTGACAGGCTCTTCACCACAGGCGTGCCACTTTCAATGTTGCTGACCAGATACACCTTTTTCGTCGTGGAGGAATGCACAACAAAGTTACCCGGCTGGTCCGGGATATCAAGAAACCGTGCTGCGCTGAGGTCTCCTATGCCCTTGATGTACTGGTCAAGGTCGATCTGCTTCCACGATTGGGAGTAATCAAGCCTGACACCGTCTTCCGCCTTGCTCTTGATGCCTATGTGCTGGTACTCGATGAGCGCACCCCTGCCAAGCCGGAACAGGGTGCCCAGCGATTGCGGGTCGGTATTGGATGCCAGCCTGAAGAAGTGTTCGGCTTCAAGCGGAAACGATGCAAGTCCGGTCTTCCATGTGCCGTTGTCCTGAAATACCAGTGCAAATACTTCTGTTTCGCTTGAATATCCGGTGGGCTTGCCATAAATGAGGGTGTCTCCCTGGGGCGTGACGAACAGCTCGGTCTGTTCGGAACCCCAAAGGGCATTGGCAACTTCTCCCTTGACCTTCCAGCTGCCCCATTCACCCTGAGCATCTTGCACCATGGGTTCGATATAGCGGCGCTTGGGTTCATTGTGGCCGGTGCCGACTTTTTCCGGATAGTGAATGAGCGCATAGCTGACACCGTTCTGCCGGAAGCCGCGAATCTCGGCAATATCGTCACGCACCCATTTGTTGGTTTCCGTACGGGAGTCCGGAACGCTCACCTGTTTTTCCGACCACCCTGAATCCGATTTCCCGGCGGTCTGTTCCGTGTTCCTTGTCGATGGCTGGTTCTGTTCGGTATCAAGCTGGTTGGTGCGAAAAACATGCAGGAGCCTGTTGTCAGGTGTGACCGTCAGGAGTTCAAGCTCAGAGCCATTCTGAAGCACGGTAAAGCATGCATCCAGATTGTCGTCCCGCACCGGCGGTATGCTTACGGCAAGCCGATCCTCCATCGTGTCACTGTTGACCTTCATTGCGGTTGCGACCGGGCGTTCAGATTCACTTTGCGACTGGATTTCTATCATGGCGGTTGTCTCGATGTGTATGTTGAAAGAACGCGGGTTGAATCGTTTTAAAATTCTGTCACTTTGACGTGGCTGGTTTTCCAGAGCAGTTCATCAGCAAGATGTAAGGTATGTCCGGGCCGGATTGTTCCGGCGTGATATCCCAGTCATCATAGGGGTCGGGGCCCCATTTCGATGTCGATGACGAGGCGCCCGAGCCAGTATTTTTCTTCTTGATTGATTCCTGGTAAGCGTAAGCCTGTGTCTTTGAAAACTCGTATTTCACTGCGGGGTGTGTATGCAGGGGTTTCCTGTAATCATTCGACAGCGCTTTCCCGTAACCCCGGGCGGCCACATCTTTGTCGGGTGCCACCATCAGAAAGTAGCCATCTGTCTGCGGAAATTCTGCCTGATCTCCGCATGTGGCACTTGCACGGAAATAGGCCATGCTTTCGGGAAGCGGGGTTTCTGTGGCCGTAGTGCCTGTCTTCAGGCAGGTCATCAACGTATAGAATGGAAGCCCGTCCTTTGAAATCTCGGAGTTGACAGGTGAAGTCCGGAAATTCAGCCAGGTCTCACTGGATTTGTGGACCGGACCATTGGCTGAAGGGGAAGACGACAGGGTGTCCAATGACGCCGTGCTTTTTTTGACATATTGTGCATCGGCGTCGTGATCGTGTCTGAGCAAGTTGCCATTGAATGAACTCTCAGTCCAGGCCGTCCCCGCCACAGGTTCGGTTTCTGTCTCCACGATCTTGAATTTCGGAACGATGAAACGGCCCTGGGCTTTTATATATGGCTTCCATCCCAGAGCGGGGTCTTCACGTTGCGGGCAGGTGTTGCCAGTGAAATACATGACGCTGCTCAGAGGCAAGGCGTCAATTATCCCTGAGTCATTTTGTTCCTCACAGAGCGTTGCATAAAACAGTGGGAGATTGAGGTCGAACCCCTTGGTCTCTCCCTTGATCTGATAGGGGTCGTCCTGGTTTTGGGCCGTGGGCACCCCTGAGGACCATGCCGACGTTGCCGTCGCTGTATTTTTTTGCTGTTTGGGGATTTCGTTGAATATCACAGGTTCCGGCGCCACAATGTACTGATGGACGTGCTGGGGCGGGTGTCCGGGACTGAACGTTTGCCCCAGCGTCTGCCCCTGGTTTCCGTTTGCTGCCGACAGGATCAAACGTTGCCTGGCATAGTCGGCAGGCTTCCATCCCGACGGACAGGTGTTCGTCGCTGTCATGAAAAATGCAATCAGCCTGGGAGTTTCCGCCCCTGCGCTCGTGGGTATGAGCGTCATGACAAGACTGGCTGCGAGGGAGCCAGTCAGATACCAGACGATTGACTGCGTTTGTACTTTATCGAGCATCTTGTGTCTCTTGTGTACGCAGGGTCAGCGTGCGTCCAGGCATTTGATCATGACCAGACAGGGGTTTTGTACGGACCATAAATCGGGGAACACTTCCAGCGGCAAGTATCCTATGTGCTGGTAGAAGGCGTGTGTCTGCCGATACTCCGGGTAGAGGTGCGATTCTTCTGCCAGTGTTTTGACCTGCAGGAAACGTGCGCCCTGTCCGGCCGCCCAGTCTTCTGCATGGGTCAGCAGAATTCTGCCGAAGCCTTTGCACCGGTATGTCTGTTGAATGACAATGCTGTGGATTTCCCAGACCTTGGGAAAATGCCGTTGCAGCGAGACAAACCCCGCCAGTGTTTCACCAGTATAGGCCGAGAAGGTAGGCAGTCGTGCGGCATCGCGGACGTAGTCCAGCAGGACTTCTTCGATGCCGAACCACTGCGGCAGGCTGCGCAGAATGCCTTCGTAATTGGCTTTGGTGTCAGGGTGTGGCCCCAGAATTCGCATTGTGTCCGAGCCTCGTCGATCAGGTGCGGAAAATGAAGTAGACCGCCCCCACCATGCAGAGCGTGGCCCAAAGGTAATCCAGTTTCAGGGGTTGCTGCATGTAGTACACCGAAAAGGGCACAAACACGATGAGCGTGATGGCCTTCTGCATGATCTTGAGCTGACCGAGCGTGAGGGCCGCCTCGATCTGGGCGAAGACATCACCGTCGAGCGCAACCGCCTGAAGGCCGAACCAACCCTGCGCGAATTCTTCGACGAGCAGTACATGCCTTACGCCAAGAGCGCGAAGAAGAGCTGGCGCGATGACCAGAACCGCTTCAAACGGATCGGTGAGAAGTTCGGTGACAGCATGCAGAGTGTCTTGCGCTACTGAGCATCCTGCAGATGCGGCCCGCGCTGCTAACCGGCTTGTCCGCGCTTGCCATGACGCTCGAAGGGGCTACGCAATGGGTGCTGACCAGCGATGCCGCCTATGCCCGCCAGCAACTGGCGGAAGCAGGCGCGGCGGACCTGGAAGAAATTGATCCTGCCCTCGTGATCCGTCGTCAGTACAACGACATCGCGATGCTCTCCACCTTCGGCTGAGATCCAGCCCGCACAGTTTTACCCGCAGTTCCCAACATTCATCCGCAAACACCCAGCCCGGCTCACGCCGCGCTGGGTGTTTGCTTTTCTGGAGGTCACATCATGAAACACGGTAATGCAGTACGACTCGTTTCCACCAAGGACATGAGCCGCGAAAAATGGTTATCCGTTCGCAACGGCGGTATCGGATCGTCTGATGCGGCCGCTGCCATCGGTCTGTCTCCCTACAAGAGCCCCTTGGAACTCTGGCTTGAGAAGACTGGCCGCAAGGAACCGGAAGATTTGAGCGAAAAGGAAGCCGTCTTCTGGGGTTCCACCCTGGAACCGATCCTTGCCGCTGTGTATCAGCAGCGCACTGGCAACAAGGTGCGGCGCGTGAATGCGGTGCTTCAGCATCCGACGCAATCCTTCATGCTCGCTAACCTGGATCGGGCGGTGGGCTATGACGGGATTCTGGAGGTCAAGACGGCCAGCTACCACTCTGGGCAGTTGTGGGAAGAAACAGTCCCTGAAGCCTATCAATGCCAAGTGCTCCACCAGCTCGCCGTCACCGGCAAGGCCTGGGCGGATGTGGCGGTACTGATCGGCGGACAGGACTTCCGGATCTACCGCATCGAGCGCGACGAAGAAAAGATCTTCGATCTCATCGATCTGGAAACCGGCTTCTGGCAGTGCGTGAAGGGTGACGTGCCACCACCTGTTGATGGCTCGGAGTCCAGTGGCCGCGCGCTGAACTGGATGTACCCGCAGGACTCCAGCGAAACCATCGATTGCACGGACTCGAATCAGCTCAACCGCCTGTTCTGCGAACTGCTGGACATGAAGCGTCGGCGTGAGCAGCTGGAATTCCTGGAAGCCACGCACAAGCAGACGATCCAGTCAGCGATGGGCAATGCCACCACCGCGCTGTTCGTGGGCGGCAAAGTCAGCTGGAAGAAGCCCAAGGATAGTCAGGGTGTCGACCTCAAACGCCTGCTGGCCGACAACCCCGCGCTGGCCGCGCAGTACGCCATCACCACACCGGGCACGCGCCGTTTCCTCATGCAGATCGAGAAGCCTGTTCCCAACAACGCCTGAGTATTCCCACTTCTCTCCTACCGCCTCTCCCGTTTCCTTCTTCACCGCACTTCCCCCCCCATTCACTCATTCTGAAAGGAGCAGACCATGATCAAGGGTCTCGCCATTACCCCGCCCGTGATCGGGCGGATTTCCATCGGGCATATCGTCGAGCGCAACGGCAAGCGTTTGCCGGAGAAAGACGATTTCTTCACCATCACTACCCAGGTCCAGAACCGCGAAGGCTGGCTCAACCATCCCCTGCAGACGAAGCTTGCCGAAGGCTCGGCCAACGGCAAGCTACGCGCTATTCCGGTCAAGCTCCTGTTCAATACGCCGGATCTCAACCTACGTGCGCAGTACAGTCTGTTCGACCGCAGCACAGGCAGGCCAGTCTGTGTGGGCGATGGGCAAACCGCCAAACGCAGCACGGAGCAAGGCATTCAGGAAATGCCGTGCCCCTCACCTCAAGGCTGCGAGTACGGCAGATCAGGGGGCTGCAAGCTCTTCGGCAGACTCAACGTGCAGATCGAGGGTCAGGACGATGCGCTGGGCAGCTTCATCTTCCGGACCACTGGCTACAACTCCGTCCGGACGCTTGCGGCCAGGCTGGAATACCTCAACGCCATCAGCGGCGGGAATGCCAAGCATCTGCCTCTGGTGCTCAGGCTTAGAGCAAAGAGCACGACGCTGTCACGGGGCACGCCGGTCTATTACACCGACCTCACGCTGCGGGAGGGTGACAGCCTGACCGAGGCGGTGTGTTTTGCCCGTGCGGAAGCCGTCCGGCAATACGAGGCGGGCGTCGAAACCACAAAGCTGGAGGAGGCAGCCCGGCAAGCGCTGGCCAATGGAAGCTTCGAAGAAAGCGAAGACGAAGCGCCGGCAATAGTGGAGGAGTTTTATCCGGAGGATTCCGCACCGGGTGAGAACACCCTGCCAGCTGAGACCAGCACGACCACCAAGCCGGCACGCCTCACCAGCCGCTTGGGGAAACCGCGGTCTGAGCCCCCGGCATCGGACGGCAGCTGAACGCGCTGCTTACTTCGGCGTTGCCCGACGCAGATCCGGCCGCGTGGCACCAGGCTCAAACAGCGCCTGAACATCCACGTTCAGTACACCCGCGATTTTCGCCAGCACCAGCAAGGAAGGATTGCCAATGGAGCGCTCAATCTGGCTGACGAAGGTCCTGTCGACTTCGGCCTCCAGTGCGAGCCGCTCCTGGGTAATGCCGCGCTCGATCCGCAAGGAACGAATCCTTGCAGCCAGGTCATTTCGAAGTTCTTCCAGTGCGCGAGCCATACCCGAAGGGTGTATGTCTTGCGACCATCAATCCACGGGATATACACTTCAAAGAAGATTATTTACTGCATTTGCGATTTTGCGGATTTTTCTCATTTAGGAAAGTGTGCGCCTATCTGCTTGGCTCGGCAGGGAGCGTCCGTTCTTTCCTTGAAAGATTTTTCATCAGGAGAACCATCATGAAACATAACAACCTATCTTCGTCCATTCCGGCGGCAATCCTTGTTTGCTTGTTGGCCGCCTGCGGAGGCGGTGGGGGGAGTGGAAGTTCCAGCACGACTCCTACCACAAGCAACGCTAGCTCAAGCTCTTCCAGCAGCTCCAGTAGTTCATCCAGCTCCAGCAGCTCTTCATCAAGCAGTGGCGGAGCCTTGTTGTCCGGCGTCTATACCGATAGCCCGGTCTCTGGGCTGACTTACACCACGTCTACAGGGCTCACCGGCACGACCAACCTGAATGGTGATTACAGCTACCACGCAGGGGATACGGTCACGTTCAAGCTGTATGGCACGACGCTGAACACGGCTGCGGCCTCGGTCGTTTTGACGCCGGCTGATGCCAACAACGTGGATGTGGACTACACCGTCAATCTGCTGCGCTTCTTGCAGACGGTGGATACCGACCAGAACCTCGCGAACGGCATTACCTTGCCTGCAGTCGATACGGGGGATGCGAACCTCGTCATCAACTTCAACCAGGACATCTATGCGTTTGAGCAAGATGCGACTGTTCTGGCCTTCCTGACGAAGTATGCGTCCGGCCGTTCGCTGGTCAGCATTGAAACAGCCGTCACGCACTTCAACTCGACTATTGCTGCCTATAACAACACCGTTCTGGACCTGACGGGCGCCACGCTGACGAGCAAAACCTACAGCAACCTGTGCGCCAACATGTCCTCGGTGTACCAGTCGCTGACTTACGTTGTGAATGCCGGTGGCACGCAGTACGTGCTGACCGGAAGCGATGCCGTGGGTTACTCGTCATCGATCACCTCTGCCACCTCCATTGGGAGCGTAGCGTGCGTGAAAACGGCCTATACAACCAATAACACCAAGACCATCGCCAGCCTCACCGACGCGGGCAATGTGTTCTACGGTGGTCCGGTCTACACGTACCAGCAGATGAACCGCATTGCCATCAAGGCCGCACAGTCGATGGCCGGCTCACCCGCGCTGGGTCTGAAGAGTGTGGAAATCGTCTGGTACACGCCGGGCACGAAGACCATCACCACTGCTCGTCACTTCATCAAGACAGATGGCGTAACGCCGAACTGCCCGTACTACAGCACCAAGGAAGTTCTGACGATCAGCAGCGGCGGGCAGGTTTTTTAACCGACGTCTGAGCGGTATCGCTCTCCCAGCCAGATGAGAGAGATCTTTCACTCTGCATAACAACCCACTCCTTTGCTTCGGCCTCCGGACCATGGCGAAGGGGTGGGTTTTCTTCTATCCCCTCTTCATTTTTGGCAATCACACGAGGCAATCATGCAAACCAAGCCGCTCATCAGAATGGCCGCTGTGCTTTGAAGTTTGCCGGATGGGCACTTCACCCTTCTCGGCCACAGCAGCCGTTCAATCACTCCCAAGCAAACGGCAAGTATGGAGTGTGCAGCAGACGTAGTAGTAACTACGAAAGCCAGGCCGATTCATTTCGGGAACGGGCATCTTAAACGCGGCATCGCCTAGCTTGCCTCGGAGCAGGCTGTTGTCGTTCAGGCTGGCGACGCAATGCATAAGGACAAGTTTGATGTCGCGGGCTATGTGTGCCCTTCCCGCGCGTAAAACCGCTACAGGCCAAGGGCTTGGACAAAAGAAAACGCCCTCACGAGGGAGGGCGTTGATCAGATCCAGCCTAGATATTTCAAGGCCGCATAGGCGGGAGGCAAAGCCTCGGCGAACCACAATAAAAGGATACTGGTTGCCAGGAAAGAAACACCAACTAACAAGTCCACAACTCTGATCAACCAGCGCTGATGATTGTAGCGTCTGTCAATTTCATCATAGATATCCTGAAATCGTGAGGCGACAGCCTGATACTTTGATGCGATTTGTGTTTTTTGCTGCCGGATTTCTTCATCAACAGCCTTCAGTGTATTTCCTTGATTCCGAATCAATAGATCCATCAGGACAGCAAACACCAACGCACCGGCCCAGACCATCATATTTTTCAGAGACCACCCGCCAGACTGCATCTGACCACCAACAAGAACAAGCGCAGCAGGGATGGCTAACAACTGGTTTTGTATGTCTGAGAAAACCTTGTTCAGCTTGAGCATTGCATCAAGCTTTTCTCTTTCAACTTCAGCCTTGACCTTCTGAAAAGAAAACTCTGCAACGTAAAGCTGATAACCAGCCCGAACCTTCTCAACCAAGTCTTCAAACCGCTTGATGACCTGAGCCAGACTGGTCTTGTGCTGACCTGTATACAACTCAATCAAGGCCGATTTGATGATCGTCTTTTTCTGCTGCTGATGGGCCTCGCTTCTGAAAAAATCATCCTCAAAGGAATCCAGTTCCTTTAGTTCCATCAGATCGTCGATCTGATATTCAGCCGTTACCTCGACCTTCTCTCCTGGGTAAAGAAATATGCATGATTTATCGTCGGCAATACCCCCGACATGGTCAGCGACAGACCGTAGAAGTGAAAAAAGTCTTGTTGCCTGAAAATACTGAAGAAGAAGGGGCGGTAGATTGCTCTGGTCGGCGGAATTTACCTGAAGATCCAGATCATGAATGTAGAACCGCGCCGGAGCATTTATCCGTCTGGCTGGTGCCGTTAGGAAACGCCCCATAGACTCGAAAAAATTAGACGGAAAATTACCAGACAACCGCCTGGTGTCCGGTAATGCCTGGTCAAGCCAACCCAAGTTTTCAAGGCGCGCTCTTACCTGCTCAAAGTCAAGATCTGGAGAAAGCGTCCCATGAAATTCCGCTCCATCGATTTGAAGCCCCTGCATGCTCGCGCATAACAGGGACATCAGCTCTACAGGATCGTCAGGCAACGCCGTCATTGTTAGTGCTCTTGTTTTCCAGAATTTCGTTGATAAGAGTTTGTGGCGGAGACTTGATCACCAGACACTGCAAATCTGGATCGTAGTCAATCTTGCCATCTGTGACATCTTGAACGTCAAAACTCACTTTGACAGAGCCAAACGTTTTGGTAATTCGTTTCCAGGTCATAAAGGTTGTTTTGTGAGGGTTGAACACCTCACCAACCGAGTACTGGTTATCACGAACGAATTGCGAGAAGGCTTCGGGATCTTGATGATCAATCATAGCCGACAAGGTCGTTAAGTTGACTGGCTGTCCGGCTTGTAACTGAGTTGCGCAAAGCTCTACAAAACGACGCTTGACTTCCTTTTTGTCATCGCCGACCCACTCCTTATATGCACAATACGCCTCAACAGCAACCTTGGCCTGATTCGTATTGTGCTTTGCATCAGTGTATTCGGTACATCCCAGCGCATCCCGGAAGTAACCGGACACATCAGTACCACTTTTCCCTTTCTTGATGAACGACAAATAGGGCTGCTGATCAGCAAGCCATTTCCCAAGTTCGACTCGTGCGGCTTCATGAAGGTGATCGATATCCAGATTCACCGTTTCACTCAGTACGCGAGCCATTCGTAATCGGCGTGACGAGAAGAAAACTCGCCGGGCTCAAAACGACATGTTTTTCTCGGACTGGGGGCTTCACCACTTTCATCTTGGCGCAGACCTGACCGGGATGGGGAGACGAGTGATGCGGACTCGCCGAGTGCTGATTGCACACCTCACGGATAGTGATGCCTATCTGCTAGATGTGCTTCCTCACGGCAAGGAAGCTTCTGATCTATGGGGGCAGATTGCGCTTTTGGAAACCCTTCAACGTAACTGGCCTGCGGTACTCGCAAGGTATGAATTGCGAGGCATGCTTCTTCCCCAACAGTCGGAACGGTTTCTAGCCAGTGATTACGTACGTCTCCGACAAAGCGGAATAAGCACTATTCTTGGGATCAACGGCAAGGCGTATATGGGCCCTGGGCTGGGCGTTGCGACCGATGGAACCTCTACCAAGGCGGTCGACTTTGCCAACAGAGTTCAGCATGAACTTCATCGAGGCGAGCAGATGTTTCGTCAAGAGCACCCCGAAGCAGAGGCAATGCTTTTCGTCAGAAAGGACGCTACCGTGGGGTTCTATATCCCGGGGGCCGATACTGCGTACGGCATCTTCTTGGGACGATCCAACGACAGTAGCGTGACCTATTTTTTCAGGAGGCTCATTGAGGAGGCCGGCATATTGAAGGAAATGCCCGATGACGCCATCTGGACTGCACCAACTACCAACAACCAATCGCCAGCTGCCTAGCTGACACCACCACAATGCCAGATGATCACATCGCGCTGCTCAAGTCCGCATTCGATCAGTACGTGAGCTTACTTTTTCACGAATCGGCGGAGCCTTTAGATCCGTCAGGGCACTACCTTGCCTATGAGTTTGATTTCCTGTGTAACAGGAAGTGGCACATGTTGGGCGAAATGATGGTCGCTTGCGATTTGCGAGAGCTAACGAACTTGGTTAATCGTTGGAAAAGTTTGCTGCATCGATGGCATGCGTGGAATCGGGTTGCTGCTTCGTACGACGAGGACCAAGCGTGGGAGCTGCATCATGAGTTTCTTGAAGCGTTGGCGCACGACTGCCTTACTCGTCCCAGTTCAATGCGAGACGCCATTACTGCAGTAGCTACAAATTCACTTCATCAAGTTCGTTGCGCGTTGGGTAATGGCTACGCTGACAGGTTAGACGGTGACCCCTCCACGCCAGACTCTCCACACCAGCATTTGTCTAGAGCGAAGAAAGAAAAACGTCTAGCCAACATAGCTTCGATTTGGTCGGAGTCCAAAAGCTTTTTGGCAGTGCTGCGTTCATTGGACGATGCCAGCTATCGCCAACAAACGTCTGATTATCGGAACCTGACTAACCATGCGATCGGGCCGCGTCTGGGGGTTGGAATTACCAGAACGGTCACTCGGGTTGTTATTCAGGCAACAAGAATGCAAGAGGACGCAGACGGTTCTTGTCGTGAAGTCGAGATCCCTGGACAGATGGCTGTTTGTTACGGCTTTGGAGGTACTGAGCCCCTAGATTACGAGGGTGCTCGACTTGCAAACTTAGAACAGTTCCTAAGAGCTCGTGATTGCTATGTCAAGTTCATGGAGCTTCTGCAGTCAGCGGTGAACTCAATTCCTAGTGTTGATGGTGGGTGACGGGATCTAGGGGCTATATCTACCTTGGTCGCTCGATCGCCGCTCTAAAGACCTCAGGTCACGACGAATGTTTTGTAGGGTTCGTCTGTCGCTCGGTGTCTTCGGGATTGTGAGGAAGCCAATGCCAGTGGGATGGCGTAGCTTGCCGTGGCGTCCTCGTTCGAAGCTCCAGCCGGACTTGATCAGTTTGGCGATGAAGCGGTTAAACCATCACGGGAAATCCCCCGGCTGTGCCGGGGAGGCAGTAGAAGTTTGACGTTTGCGGGAGTCCATCGAGAAACTTCCAGACTGAGCCGCCAAGCACACTCTTTGAAGGGAGTTTCACGATGGACGAATTTGAAAGCCTAAGTCACAGCCGTTGGGAGTGTAAATACCATGTGGTGTTCATTCCAAAGAGCCGGAGGAAAGCGCTGTACGCTCAGTTGCGGATGCACTTGGGTGAAGTGTTCAGGCAGTTGGCACAGAGGAAAGAGAGTCGGATTTTTGAAGGGCATCTGATGCCCGACCATGTGCATATGCTGATTGCGATTCCGCCGAAATATGCAGTGTCACAGGTGGTGGGGTACATCAAGGGCAAGAGCGCGATTCATCTTGCTCGTGTCTATGCCGAGTGCAAGCGAAACTTCGTGGGCCAGTACTTTTGGGCCAGGGGTTACTTTGTGTTGACGGTGGGGCGGGACGAAGAGGTGATTCGACGCTACATCAGAGATCAGGAGAAGGAGGATGAGCGTCTGGATTAGCTCAACCTCATGTAACGAGGGTGCCACTACAAGGTGGCGCCGGAATCAGGGGCCGCGTAAGCGTCCCCGTTTAGCCGCTTTGAGCGGCTCACAAAATGAAGGCCCCCGGCTTTGCCGGGGGATTGTTACTATCTTTGTCTTGGCAGTACTGCATGGCAGATCCTCGTAGGCATTGAACAAGCCTTGAGGATCTGCTTTGGTGGAGTTTCAGTCCCGACATGGAACCGAATGTGTTTCAGATTTTTGCGTAACGCTTCTAGCGGGTAGTTACCGGCCACGCTCGTTCAGGTACGAAACGATGGCGTGGCGCCCATAGGCGATGGCAACCCAGAGTGCGTCAAAGCGTTCCAAGTCTGAGGGTGGTTGCAGCGTCAGCGATGGATCTCCACGATTTTCACCAGGGGATTCGACCAACATCTTGAAGACATCGAGATCTCCGACTTCTGCGGCAAAAAGCGTTGGAGTCCATTCATCGAGATGAAGCGGCTCAACGCGATAGCGACGATTCGGGTTGGCTCCGCCAAGCATCAAGGCTCGGATGACTTCGCGATAATCGTCAGCAGGGTGGATGAAGTAGTCTTTGACCTCTTCGAGAATCTGGCGATACCTCTCCGATGACATCGTTCGGGTGCGTAAGCGTTGGCGGCGAGCGGCTAGATCCACATCCAGCACTGCCCCATCTTTTGCGTCATACACGTCACCGCGAGCTTCCCCCGTAAAGAAGGCGTTCTCCTGCGTCGGATCATTCTTGTGCAGGCTCATTTTGAATAATGACATGGCGTAGCACAGCGCTGACTGCAAGTAGTCGCAAGGCTGTTCGACGTCGGCTCCCAGCTCGATGAGGCGCGTCACAGCCTGAGCGTTCGCCATTTCAATCGCAATCTTGAGAGGCGTTTCGCGTTTGGTTGAGGCGGGGCGATTGATGGTCTCAGGCAGGAGGTCTTGCTGGAGCAAGAAATCCATGATGAGCGTGTCCTTACGGTCGCAGGCTCGTCGCATCGCGTAGGTCAGCGGACCTTCCCCAGATTCTTTAATGAAATCGTTCGGGTCTCCGCCTGCATTGATCAGGCTCTGGACGTCGGCAAGCGTTCCTTCGCATATCGCATCCATCAATGGTGTTCGACGGGTTCGTCCCTCTGCATGTTTAATTTTCTGGTTCGGGTTGGTAAGGTGCTTGCGTTCGACCGCAAAGTCTCCGTCTCTCAGGATTACTTCTCTCGGTGGCGGGATGCGCTCCTTGGCCTTTTGAGGGTGGAACTTCTTCTCGAAGCCGAATGAGATGCGCCGCATCTCCTGCTCATCGAGATCTCGTTTGGGGCCTTTGTTCAGTCCGAGCAGGAAGGTTTTGTCCCAAAGATTTGCTGCTGCCCATTTGTCACCGACTCCGACTGCGAACAGCAAAGCTTCGTTCAACAGCGGATGCTGTTTCTGGCCTGCTTTCCACCAAGCACCGGCAACGGCCCGGGAGTAGAGAGATAGGGCTTCCTCTTGCTTTCCTTGATGCGCGAAGAGATGTGCTGATAACCAGTCATGTCGGTACTGGTAGGCGTTTCGAATTGGCGATTCGCCGTCATCGATCAGGCGTTGCAGCGAGTTGAGCCTTGCTTGGATTTCAACCTCATTCAAGGGCCTGACGGTAGATAGACCTTCAATGTATTGAAGTAGGGGAGCCGCTGTGCTTCGCGGGCGTGATCTTTCTGCGTGATGGTTGAGGGCCGCCGCCGCTGTCTCCGGTGACCACGGGTGCTGCTTGCGGACAGCGAAGTCACGTTTTGCTGCGTCTCGATCAGAGGGAGGGAGTGACTGGTACGCAGTAGCCAGGAGTAACCACCCCGTCAGCAATTCGATGTCTGTGCTTTTAAGCTGTTTCAGAGCCTGTTGTCCAAGCGCTTCTTTGACCCTGGGCGCATAGGGGCAAGCGAGTTTCCCAATTGGTTCCCCTGCCAACCAACGTTCAATTGAGCGTTGATCGACATTGATGCCGTTCGCGAGGTTTTCCAGCAAGGCTTGTTCCGGGATCTGTGCTTTGCTTGCAGCAAATACAACCCAAGCTTTGAACGGGCTCTCCCACCACAGATCGAGGTTTGGGGCCGGGCGCTTTGCCGAGCAGTACCCCAACAGTCCCGCAAACATTGGAATTGCAAAATGTCGGGAAAAAAGCGCTCTCCCTGTTGTGGGATCAAGTGGGCTGGAGTCTACGTGTTGTGTTAGGTACTGGACGGCAGTCAGCGAGTGGTACCAAGCGGATCGGAAGGTTTGCTCCCAATCGCTGCCAACATCTTTCGCCAAGACAAGAGAGCAGGCGTTAACAAGCTTCTCCAGCAACTCGGCGATGGCGCCTTGTCGGCCCGGGGTGTCGAGCGCGAGATCATCCAGATCTTTGTCTAGACCTATGTCAACGAGGTGCGCCCGGTACCCGCCTGCTTTGATGAGATCCCGAAGGATGCTTCCGAGACGGGGAATAGTAGTTTCGTTTGCCATGTTTTGTTGTGAGGGCGGGGAGACCCCGCCCTTTCCCAGGTTAGCGTTTCCCTGCCTTGGAGGTGGCCCGTTGCGCACGTGCGGCAAAGCTTCCCTTGGAGACTGCACCAGCATTGGACTTAGCCGTGCTGCTCTGAATGCGGGCAGCTGCGGTAGCCGTCATGGGAGTGGGGGGCGTAGTTTTCGACGTCATCATCATTCCTTTCGAAGAAATTCGTGCCAAGGTCGGCACGGACCTCATCTTGAAGAAATGGCCAATTTGGCTCACGACACGAAACCGAAGGAATTTTCAAAATTTGTTTGTTGCGTGACCTGGGAAGCTGGCGATCCAGGAAAGCATGCAGACGCTTGCGCTCGAAGAGTCTGAATTGACCGGAGTGTTTCTGTTTGAAGATCACAAGATTGCCCGAGCAAGTTTCCTCGTTCCGGATAACTGCCGAAAGGTCAGTACGCGCGCGTTCTTGGCATTTCTTGAGCAGCAAGGTTGGATTGAGTCTGCTGCAGAGATTGAGCGGCGTGCAGTTCAGCGCGGGAGGTTGTTTTCCTGTCTTAGATTTCCACCCTGACTGGTCCGGGGCGCCGTTGATTCGCGAGTCTCAGGACTTCTGGGCAAGGAGAAACTCTTCGAGCATCGTCAGTTTCTTCGTGCCGGCAAGTCTATGTAGATTCTCCAACCTTTCCCCGAGCGTCTTCCACGCTACTTTCATCTCCGACTGGTAACTGTGCCGTTGGTAGATCCGCTTGATGCGGTTTTCTTCTGTGTGGTTGAGGCAGCGCTCTACGACGTCGGGCAAGATGCCGAGAGCGACCATCATTGTGGCGCCTGTTCGGCGCAGGTCGTGCGGTGTCCATTTTCCACCGGGGAGGAGTAGAGCTGTTGTGTTGGGGGAGCGGCGGGACATGGGTTTGTCGTCGTGACGTTGGCGGTCAACTAGCTGCTTGGTGACGGTCTTGACGCATACGTGGTCGGAAGTGTCTCGATTCGGGAAGCACCAAGCGCTTGCACCGTTGATCTTGAGGAGCGCCTCAAAATGTTTGCGGGCGAAGGTCGATAAGTAGACAGTATGCGAACGCCCGTTCTTGCTGTTCTCCGCAGGAATGACCCATTCTCCTTTGTCGAGTTGAACGTGTTCCCACCTGGCTTGGAGTAGTTCTCCGATGCGGCAGCAGGTTGATAGGGCGATCCATACTGCAGTCTCAGTCGTGTTGAGCAACGCTGCGCTTGGCATCTGCTTGATCAAGGCAACTACTTCTTCGTCACTGAGCACTCGGTCCCGTTCGGTATCCTTGCCGCCGATTTTGCCCTTCCGAATGGATGAGCTTGGGTCGTACTCAATAATGTCTCGATCTACGGCGAAGCGGAACATTTGGCGCAGTAGGGAGAAAATTAGTTTGGCCATGCGCTCGACGCCGCGAGCCAACAGGACGTCGGTAACGTCGGTGATGTGTCCCTTCCGGATGTCTTCAACTGCGATCTTGCCTATTTTGGGTAGCACGTCCTTGGCGAACATGCGGCGAATTTCCTGCCCACCATCTTTGTGGCGGATGAGTTCGACGGTTGCCCATTTCTCGAACAGATCTGTGACAGTCATGCGGGAGGACTCGGCTGCCTGGGCCTTTTCGTTTGCCTCTCGTTCGGCGTCAAGGCGGGCTTGTTCTGCTGCGCGTTGCGACTCAGCAAGGCGGTTTTCGGCTTCGAGGTGCTCTTTGATGTCGATGATTCCCGACTGATAGAGCTTGCTAAGTTCCCCCGCTCTGGCGCGACCCTCTGCCAGAGTTAAACCTTCCGCTCCTCTTGGATCGTAGGCGCCGAGCGGGAGTGTGACGCGGCCCCCTTTGGAGTTCGCGTAGCGGAAGTAAAAGAAGCGTTCGCCCTTCTTTGTGATGCGGGCCATGAATCGCCCGTGACCACGCGGGCCGTCCTCGATAAGCCATTGATCAACGGCTGTCGGCTTGCCCTGCATTTGTCTGTCGGTGATTGTTGCCATGGCAATGCCCTAAATCCTGGTTACCGTTCGGTTACCGTTTCTCGTTTGCTTAGGTTGCATTGTATTGCACTTGGCTGGACTGCGTAAATTGCTATATTGTTGAAATTAAAGTGATTTGTATCTTTTGTTGGTCTTGCTTGTATCGGGTTGGATGTGTTTTTTCCTGAATGGGGTGCAAGGGGTAGCGAGTTCGAATCCCGTCGCCCCGACCAACAGAATCAATCACTTAGCCCAATCCTCGGATTGGGCTTTTTGCTTCTTGACGCAAAATTGGCTCTCAGTTTAAACAAAGTCACCACCCAGTCTTGTTGTGTGGCTGGTTTGGCGGGCCTTCTGCGGTGCTTACAGCCTTTCGGGGGGGATGGGCTGAACGGCTGCAATGGCCGGGCTTCGGGCTCTGGGGTTGGGATCGGGAGAGGGGGCGATAGGCTTTCTTGCTTTGGCCGACGCGTCGTCGGCCTTTGCGGCCATTCAACTCGCATTAGCCGTGCGGCAGCTTTATTTTCATGAGCCGACTTTCGCGATCAGGCTCCAAAGCAGCGGTTCAAAGCCCTTGTCGTTGACATACGCGCCTCAGTGAATGTCGGGGTGCTCAATGTTGGCGACGAATGCGAGGTGCAGTTGTGCTGGCCCAGGCGGGGACGGACGATGCTCCCGGGCTTGCGGCGATTGCGCAACGGTGTTGGGTTTTTCGATATCGATATCGACACCATTGAGGCGCACTTCCGCCCCTCCGCCTGCAAAATCTTTCCCGGAAAATACAAGTAACACGCCAGGCTCCGGCACGATGCCGCGCGACACCTCCAACAACGGCCATCGGTAACCAAGTAAACCCGCGGTCAGCGTACTGGCGGCTTCTTTCAGCTGTTGTTGCTGTGCCGGGCTCGCCACGCCAGTCACCAGCCAATAAACATTGACGGCAATGAGCTTGTGACTGCTCGCACCGAACACATAGGTGATTGTTGCGGGCCCCGGTCCGGGGGCCAGCTCACCGACCACGATCGACATGACCGGTGTATGGTTGATCGCGTACTGCTCTGTTTTTAAATTGGACAGCGCCTGCGGATAGTCGTTGGCAATGATTGCCCGCACTTGCTCTTCGTTCATGCCGAAACGGGCGTTGCCGTAGCCGCTGACGGCAGCGGGCTTGCCTTGAATCACCCACTGCGTGGGTTGTGCAGTCAGCGATATCTCGACGTAGCGTGGTGGCGCGGCCATAGCATTTGATGCGACGAGCAGCACGCTCGCCAGTAGAGTTGCCGACTTGCAAATAGTCAGCGAGTGCTTTTTAGTATTGGTCATTGCTGGTCTGCTTCCCGATCAGGTTATTGCGTGCCGTTGGCAAGAGTCATAACCCCGTTATTAACGCCAAGATGGAGGTTGAGTCCATATAGGGCACGCGCTATATTTTGCTCGTTTTCCTGAATGGCGTATGAGTTAAAGAAGTCTTTTTGGTGTATATAAGCCAACGCTGCAGCGGGGTCGCTTTTCATTAGTGTCAATACATAATTCTGTTCGTATAATTCATTGTCTTTGGCTTTCTTCATTTCATTGGTTATGCGGTGGTATTCATCTAAAATATTATTTAGTTTAGAAATGTCTTGGCCGGTCTCTCTCCAGTCCGAAGTGCCTTCCAGAAAAGCGATTTGCTGAAGCGGATCAGACTCTAATGAAAATGCATAGTCGCGGGCCTTTTGGTACTTGGTGCGATTATCTTTCCATGAATTAAAAAAGTCACTCACCGCACCGAGATCAAGCGAAACATTCAGTGTCAGATTCAAGCCTCCGAGACCAATTTGCGCCCCTAAATTCATGGATACCGACAAGACTCCATCCGAATAACCGGGTGAAAATGCGAACTGGCCACCGAAAGATCCCGGAGAGTAAATCGAAGGCGCGGCCGAAATGCTACCAACTTCACCGGAAATGCCTGTGCTGACGCCCCCCGAGACGCCCACACCCGTCTGGATACCCGTCACGATTTTCGGGCCATCGTCCCAGCTGGCTACGCCTTTGGCCTGGGCGCCGGCAACAGCGGCCCCAATGACGCTGTAATTGATGTCACCGGCAGCGCCGGCGTCGTGGGAGCCAGCGACTTCGACAGCCGCTTGCGCAACAGTTTTGGCTGAAAGCTCCACACCACTCGTGCTCAAACCCGCCTTGAGCTTGGCATAGGCGTCCGCTTCAAGTTTGAGCTTGTCGTCAGCGGAGAGCTCGGCGTAGGTTTCAGCATGTGCATTGGCGCCCGCTGTGCAGCCAATCGGGTTACAGCCCGCAGTAGCACCCGCATTTGCTTCCGTGCCGATAGTGACGCCGCCAACGGAAGTGTCCGTTCCAGCACTGGCACTCGCTTCCGCTTTAGCACTGTAATTTGTCGTGCCGGCTGAACTTGTGGTGCCGAAAGAGCCTGCCTGTGCGGCAACGGGGACAATCAGATCGTTGATATTCGTGCGGGGTAGAGGTTCCTGTACCTTTTCCGGAACCGGCTGCACGGGCACATAGCCCATGCCCAGTCGGGTGTCCGCAAAGACATCAAGTGTCCCGATATCATTTTTATGTTCGCTTACCTGCGACGCTACGATGAGGTAATTAGCCGCGTCCGCACCAGCGAGAGCGATGACAGGGAATGTGTAGCGACCTTCGGTCAGCGTCGTGAAATCGCTTTTGGTTTCATTAAACCTGTCTTTGGCGATAACAACGGCGGTCACTTGTTCTCCGTTGTTGATGCCATTCAAGGTCGCCACCCCCGGTGACCCAACCATCCCGAATCCGGGCATGTAGAAGGCGCTGGAGGTCGAATAGCTCAGTAACTTTGGAACTATCTGCAGTAGGCCGGCTTTGTTGCCGCTGTTGCTGATCACGTAGTTTTTCGAGTCAATACTGTCGAGTACCTCGATATAGATCGTGCCAACAGGTGTCCTGGAGGTAATGTCAGCGGCCGTTCCCTTGTTGCCGTTTGCGTCGATCAAAGCGATGTTCTCGACCATGCCGTTGACTGTGCCGCGGCCATAATAATCATCAGCAGGAAGCAAGTTGCTGTAAGTGACTTTACCCAGCGTTGTCGCTGGCACATTGAATGGGCATGTATAGAAGTTACAGCCTTCGTAGTTTCCGTACTGGCGAGTAATGTTCTCGATGGAGTAGCTTATCGGGCGTGGTTTCACTTCCACACTGATTTGCATGTTTGCAGGGAGCTGATAGTTGCTTGCACGCTCGCCGCTTAATAGCGTACTGGCTGCTGATGTGAAGAAAACATGGTTGCCTGCATTCAGGGGGCTGTCCACTTTTTGATCTACTTCATTTATCGATAGTCGAGTGGACTTGCCTGTGGCTGGATCAATTTTGGACGGAAAGGAATTTGCAGTCCTGGCATACCCCGTGTAGGTGACGTCGAGCGTATCACCGCCACCGGGCACAATCCTGGAATTCATGATGGCTGTGCCGCCAGCAATTACAGGGTCGGTCTTGGAAGATGAGTCTTCAATTTTTGCATTAATCTGTATAACTGATCGGTAGTTGTCCGCTGCGCTCGTTCTATTTGTGACCGCAATATCTTCATATAGAAATCCGCTCAATTTCCCCAGGGCAAGCGAGTCACCGTAGGTGGTGCTGAGGTTTGAATTTGGCGTCCATGTCAGCATCTTTGGTGTAACCGATATGGTGTAGCTGGAATCGATGGCGGCCAGGTAATAGTTACTGCTACCAGGCCCGGATAAAACGGCTCCTGTATATCCGTCAACGGTCTTGGCGTAGACATAATATTTTCCAGCGTCGAGTAAGCCAACAGGCGCCGGCTCGTAACTGTTTGATGTGGCATTCAAGAACTTGAAAGCCGTTGAGCTCAGGTCGTCACCCGCGAGTACATTGGAAAAAACAGGAATGCCGCTTGACGTGGTGCCATATACAAGATTCACGTCTTGCAAGCTTGTTGCGCGTTTGGCTACGCTTATTCTGGACGTCCCGTAATTAGGGAGCCCTGTTGCATCCAGTGGGAGTTGATAGTTTTTGCTTGCGTAGCCAGTTAGCGAAAATAATAAACTATATTCCCCTGCGGCCAGTCGGGAATTGATGTCGGTGAGTTCCGTGCTACCGTGCAATTGCGCTTTGGGCGTCGTGTCGACGGTGTCGCCTGGAAGAACTCCCGTCAAAAACAGCGATGGGGTAATGCTGTCACCGTAGGTGATGGAGAAATCCTGAAGGGTTCCCTCAAACTTGAGTTGGCGCGGCACTATGCTTAATAGTGCCAGTTCATCCAGCGGGCGATTGAGGCGAATAGCGTTGGCATCTTGCTGACCGCCAAGTTTATAGTTGGCAGCAGAGGCTCCTGTCAGAGTGCCCAGCTTTAGATAGTAGGTTCCTGCCGGCGCGCGATAACCCTGGCCAAAACTTTCAAAGTCAGTGGTGCCGTTCGTCACTACGGTTGTGGCCGAGACTGAATCGCCTGGCAGGACGTTCAAAACCGGAGCAGGGACCGCGATGGAATTGCCATAGATAAACTCGGCTGTGTTTATTGTGGCGCCAACGCTTCTGGGCACAACGGTCATTCCCAATCCATAACTGCTTGGCGTGTAATCAACCTTGTAGTTCGCCGCGTCTCTACCCGTTACGCCGCTCATATTGATCTGGTAGAAACCAACATTTTGTCTTGCACTGAGCGTGTCCTGGCCTGCAGGCAGCCCGGAAAAGTATGTGCCGATACTAATATCATCGCCTGTACGCACAGCGCTCCATGCCACATTTACATCGGGCCTGATTCCATCTGTTTCGCCATATGTTCGCGTTGCTGAAACAGTTGGCGTGTAGGTGAGGCCAGCTGTGACGGATTTGGGCGTTATTGTCAGAGCCTTTGCGCCGAAACCCGGGTTCATGACAACATAATTGCTGCTGTAGAACGCGGCTGCCGTCCAGGTGTAGGTGCCTGCGTTTATTGCGCCAGAACTGGAAGTGCTGAAGCCCGGACCTTTAGGCTGAATCAGTGTTCCGGTTTCCCCGTCAGGAACCAGACCCAAAACCGTGACTGGCGGTTGGTCGTATACAAGCCCTTTGGGATCGAGAAGCTTGCCATATTCGATAACATTGGCAACCGGACTTCCAAAATATGTCAATGACCCGGCAGGTGCATTCGACTCCAGATATACAGGCTTTGGTTTGACAGCCAACACCAGCGGCGCCGCATCTTGAGTCAAATAATAATTTGTTGCCGAGTATCCTTGTAAATTACCTGCGGTTATGGTGTGGTCGCCGACCGACAGCAGTGGGCTGAATATACTCCCACTTAATGTGGCGTAAACGTCGTCTCCAGGGACGATACCATTCAAATTTGCAGGTATTGGATTGTAAATGTCGCCATAGGTAATGCTCATTTCAGTGGTGCTTGAAATGTTAATTTGTTTTTTCGAAATGTAATGAGACCCGTACGGAGCTGGACCCGAGTCCAAGCGCTCGCCAGCCAGGATATAGTTCGGGTTGTTCAGTCCTGTAACATATCCACCTGCTCTGGAATATAAACCCGCTGCGGTTCGGTTATAGAGCGCCTTGTAAGTACCATTTGCATCCACTACATAACCCGGGGAGGAGGTGATGGCGTGGACCAGGTCTTTTTCGCTTTGCAAGACTCCGGTCAGATATACGCTATCTGCTCCATAGGGATTTGAATCACTGCCGTAAACGGAATAGGTAGTGTTATATCCGTAATAGATTGGCCGGGGCGTAATCAGCACCGAACCGGGAGTATTTCCGCTGCTGGCCAGCGTATAGTTGGTGGCACGTGGCCCGGAAATGGAATTAACACCAACCGAATACGCGCCTACCCCTGGGCGCGCCAAGGCTGCACCGTTGTTATCAAGTGCCGCTGTGCTCATCTCAACCGTGTCGCCCGACACAAGGTTGCTCAGACTTGCATAGTTTGTTATTGCGTCGCCATAGACGGCACTGCTGCTTCCAAGGACTTGCCAGGTGAGGCTGCGGGGCGTGATGTTCAAATTGCCATTGGTATTACCACTGCCGGCCAAAGCGTAGTTGCCCGCACCCGTGCCACTAAGGCCAATAATGCTGCGGGTATAGCTGCCGACATCTGTGCCTGCTACAAGCGTTTGCACTCCCGCTGCATTGCTGACAGATGACACCCCTTGAATCAGGTCGCCGCTGACGACACCGTTGAAAGTGACATCAGGCGCCGAGTCGCCATATACCATTTGGCTCGACGAGGGGAGCGCGTAGCTGATCAGCCTGGGGGTGACGAACGCGTGCCCGGGCGTGCTGCCTGGCTGTACAACGGTGTAGTTGGCACTCTCGGCGCCGCTGAGCGAAGCCACACCAACCTGATATTCGCCGACGGGAACAGCACTGCTGCCGCCCTGTTGCTGACTTTGTACGACGGTCACGCTTTGCTGTGCGATGACGCGGTCGCTGCCCACGACACCGTTGAGCGCCGGTGTTGGCAAGGCGGAGGTACCGTAGGTCTGTGTGCTGTCGCTACCTGTGTAGGTGATTTGCTTGCGGGCGATGCTCAGTGTGCCGTCCTGGTTGCCGCTGCTGGCCAGTTGGTAGTTGCCGCCTGCGGCGCCACTGAGGCCGGAGACAATCTCCCGGTAGTTGCCGGCTGCCAGTGTCGATGTCGGGGTGACGGTATTGTCGGCGGCATCTTTCAGCGCTGCGACGGCGCTCACCGCGTCGCCTGCAAGGACGCCGTACAGCTGACTGAATCCAAAGTTTGCCGCGGTGCCGTAGGTGCTGTTGGCGTCGGTGAGTGTGTAGGTCAGTGTCTTGGGTGTAACCTGATATTGACCATCCGTATTGCCGCTGGCTGCGAGGGTGTAGTTACCCGCCTCCATTCCGGCTAGGGCGACCACACTGGAGGTGTATGTCCCGACGGACAACTTGCTTGCCATGGCCGCTGGAGTGCCTGCCGCCGAAAGGCCGACCTGAGCGCTTACGTCGTCATGGGCGACAATGCCGGTCAGCGCGCCGACTGGAAGACCATTTGGAGAGCCGTAGATGTGGCTGCCATCTTGCACGACATAATTCAAAGCTTTGCGGGTGATGCCCAGCGTACTGCCGGTGACGCCACTCAGGTCCAGTGTGTAGTTGCTGGCCTGGGCACCAGAGAGCCCCGTCAAACTGAAGTTGGATGAACCTGCGGAAACGGTTTCAGCAAATCCGAAACCTGCGCCGATATTGGCCATGGTGATTCCGGCGATATTGTTCAGCGTGGCAACCGGCTTGAGGATGTCGCCATTGACCACACCGGCAAGGCTGGCAACTGCGGTCGGTGAGCCGTAGATGTAGGCCCCGGCGGACACCGTCGGGGTGAGGGCGCGTTGAGTGATCGTCAGGGGCAGGGCGGCGGGCGCCAGGTCAACGAAATAAGCACTGCTGAGCCCATCCGCAAAAGCCAGCGTATTGGTCGCTGACAAGCTCATGTGGCTGCTGCCAGCGGCTGCAAGTACCCCGGGGCCAACAAGGTCGAGCGAGTTGGCGCTCAAGATTGCTCCTGCGGGCAATATGTCGGAAATGCTCAGGTCATTGTCGCCATACGTCCGCGTCAGCGTACTCGATGGGATATCACCAAGTCCCAGCCGGATGGCATCATTACCAGACAATTGTCCATAGCGCGTGGTCTGGCCGTTTTCGATGAACTTAATTTGTCCTTCGCCCGTTATCGCGCTACCGGCTTTTTCATCGGTCCAGGTCACGCTTTGTCCACTCAAGGACAGCACGGGATTCATCGACGAGACTTGCAGATTGCCGCTTAGGCTGATGGCGCGGCTGACATTGATGTCGTCGGTCAGCAAAATCTTCGCCGTGCCATAGGCGGGTATCGCAGTTGATGAGATTGCCGCTGTCAGGCCGTTGCCATTGAACTTGCCGAGAGTGATGCGATCAACCTCGCGGTTCGTATTACCCGCGCCGTCAGCCAGGCTCAGCGACAGATTAGCGTTGCTGTTGATGAAGTTGGCGTTGCGTATGTCGATGGACGCGGCGCCAGCTCCGCGTTCGGCATCCACCACGCCATGTGCGGCCGTATCGTTGGCCACGATATTCCAGTTGCCATCGGCCGTGTTGAAGGTGCCGCTGAGTGTGACGGATCGCCCTGCAGACAGATTCAGATTGCCGCCAGGCGTCGTGGGCGTTCGTGTCACGAAGCTGAAGTTATCCAGCCAGCTGATGTCCTGACTGGCCTGCAGGCTGACGCTGGCGCCAGTGCTCAACAAGGCAGAGATATCTGCGTCCAGCAGATGGGTGATGGTGCCCGGTGTCGCGTAGCTGTAGTTCGCGGCAGTGTCAGTTCCGGATGAGTCGATCACGATGTCTTGTGGGTCGATCAAGAGCGTGCCGCCCTTGCCCAGATCAATGCGATTCAGTGCCACAGATTGCACTGTTGACCTGGCGGATACCTCGACCGCGCCGCCGGCTTTCGCACCATGCGCCGAGATGGCGCCTTGCATGACGGTAGTGTTGTCGCTCCAGACAACGGTAGTGCCGCCCGTTCCCGCCAAGCCGCTGGCTGAAACATTGATGCTGCTGGCAGCGTCAACAGTGGTCGTCGTCGCGTTGGCGATGACCGGCGTAGTGCCAAAGCGTGCAGTAAAGAGATCGGCATTCGTGGCGTCGGCTGACTGCGCGCGTCCACCTTGAAAAGCGCCCCCCACACGAACCAGTCCGCCACGTTCGGAGCCCTTGGCGCTGAGTGAAGCGCCTTGCAGGACCACCTTGTCGCCCGTCACTGCGATCTGTCCGCCGGTGGCTTCACCATCCGCTGCCAAGGTTCCTGTGACGCGCACCGAGCCGCCCGGACCCGCTTCGAGCACAATCGCGCCATCTGAGCCGGAGATACTGCGGGCACTGATTGCTCCGGGCATGTAGACCGCTTCACGCAAGGCTTGCCGTACTGTGGCAGCTTTGAGCATGACCATGCCGCCATCGGCCTGAATCACGCCGCTGTTCACTACCAGTGCCTGACCATCGGCAGTGACCGCACTGGTTGGCAGCATTACCTGCAAAAAACCATCGCCGCTGAGATCCAGCGTTGCTGCTTCGCCCGAGCCAAGTGCCACTTTGCCCAGCGGCGCGCTGATCAGTCCTTCATTGGCGACCGTGCTGCCCAGCAGTCCTACCGTGCCGCCGGGCCCCGTAATGATCTGGCCACGATTGACGACGGAACCCCCTTTGCCGCTGAACAGAGACTTGCCGTCCATGAACGCGTTCTCGTCCATGCGCAATGTCGAGGCAATAAAGCCGGCGCGCGTATCCACCAGACCTGTCGGTGTAATGGCAATGCCGTTCTGATTGATCAGGTAGACCGAGCCGTTGGCGCTGAGTGTGCCGGCTATCGTGGAGGCGCTATTGCCATTGACGATATTCAGGGTCGCGGCGCCAGCATTGGGCTGGGCGAACGTGACTTGCTTGCCCTGGCCGATGCTGAAGTCATTCCACTTGATCACGGCTCGCTGCGTGCTTTGATTGATCAGCAGGGCGCCATTGGCCGGCGCTTGTACCGAGGCCGCACCTGCTGTGACCTGTGCGCCGGTCGGCAGATCCAGGGCGGACGATGTCGTTGAGAATGACGCAAACCCAAGCAAGGCGAGGGCGCTTGCCGCGTGTTTACGCACCGAGGAAGATTTGCCGTGACTCTTGGAAATCTCCGAAACGGCAACCCAGGTATTCGAGGCCCGGCTCCAGATAATGCGGTAGTGGTGGTTCAAAATTGCACCTGGCCTTTTACAAACAACTGGTTGTCGTTCAAAACGGACGGCCTGGACTCATGGCGTCCGTACTCCATAGACCAACTGACGTTTCGCCAGAGCGCGCGCAGGCCTATGCCAAACGCTTTGCTGACTCCATTGGAGGGTGCGTTCTGGAGCTGACTGGAGGTCTTGCCTGCGGCCGCGAAAACATAGGGTTCAAGCTGGGCGCTGACCGAACTCAGTCGCGAGGTCATGGGCCGAGAGAGTTCCTGGCGAAACATCCAGCCTCCGTCGCCGGAAAGTGAGCCAGAGGTGAATGTTGATAGTGCGTCTTCGCCGTCGAGGCTGAACAATTCACTACTGGGCAGCACACCCTTGAGTGCCAGCTGCGCACGCAGTGCAGATCTGGACTGCACTCCCATGGGGAGCGGCTGTACAAAAGCCACGCTGCCTTCCAATTTGGTGAAGGCGGGGTCGGCATCCGTGCGCGACATCTGGATGCCACTGCTCGTGACGTCTTGCTTGGTACGGGCACCAAAGCGCGTTGTGCCGCTGGAAAGTGTTAGGCCTGCATTGAGCCGACGTGAAGTGTCAAGTGACGTGCTCCAGCTGGCCCCTAAACGCGCAACGCGTAATCGATCCCGGTCCAGCACATAAGCTCCCTGGCTCGAACCATCGGCGGCAATAAGTTCAAACTCGGGCAGAGTGTCGATCTGCTTCGTAGCATCGAGGGTTCCCGTGATCGTCAGCTCTTGCTGCCGGTTAAGGATCAGCGGGTAAATAAGACGCAGGGTGTAGCGTTCGAATGTGCTCTCTGATCGGGGTACGCCTGGCTGCGGTGCTGGCCGGCTGACCGAAGAGGTGAACTCCGGATTGATTGATAAGCCATCGCTCCCGATCGGGATGATGGCGCCACCGCCACTGACGCGTCTGCGGGCATCACTCTGAAACGCGCGGATCAGGTTTTGACCGCCTGATGCATTGGCATACAGTTGCACGCCATCGCCGATCAACTCGTTCAAGCTCACTTGCAAGGTCGTTTGCCACGGCCCTAATGCTTTGGAGAGTCGGTCGTCTGCAGAAAGAGATCCGGTGGCGCGTGTGAATGTGCCATCCAGCTTCAATATGGTGCCGCCGGGTTCGGAACCCGGCAACAAGGTGCTGCGTAGTGTCAGACCAGGCGACCGCCCCGCGAGCGTTAGAGCCCGCTCAATCGCCTCATCGCTTATGTGACGCTGACCGACCAGGCGTTGCATGACCGTCAAGACACGGTGACGCGAGCGTTCATCGACAGCGCTGGCGTCAATGCTTTCAACGAAGCCATCCAGCACGATCAAGCGCAGCGTGTCACCATCATTGAGTTTTTGCGGCGGGACAAGAACGCGTACCAAGGCATAACCCGCTTTGCGGTAAAGCATTTCGATGGATTCCGCTAGCTTGTAGATATTCGCGACGGAGGTACGCTGCCTCCGGACCTGTGACAGCAACGCTTCGGTCCCCGTTTTGAACTCAGGAAAGCCGTCTTTGACGGAGATTTCTCCGATGCGTACAAAAAGCGCCTCCGCATTGGGAGGAACTTCAGCGGGAGCGGGTTGCGGTAATGCCGCAGGTGCTTGAGTCGGAGTTTCCGGTCGAAGGTCACGCGGCGTTACCAGCGGCGCTTGTTGGGCGGACGCCAGGAGTGGTGCCAAGCAAAAGGGCAAAACCCATGAGAGGCGCAAAGCAGCGCGGGCCAAAACAGGCCGTAAATCACTCAAAAAAGGAAGAGTGGCCGACTCCCACTGGTTTGTGCAAAACGGGAACGAGGAGGTGCTTGATCTTGTGGTCAGGAGCATATGGAGTTTGTGTGTCCGCGCTTTGCATCTATGGGGGCTGCTAAATGCGATCTGCGAGAAAATATTTCACATTGATTTGATCTTAAACAAAGACAGTATGCTCGTCTGTCCCTAGATCTAGTGACAAGTTGGTTGCGCATTTGTGGCACTATGCTGCGCAAGTCGCCGCTCACTTTCTGTCGGCCAAGCGCGCAACCATGCAAAGGCCGATTTGTTGCAACAGCCCTCACTTCCCCTGCACAGCACTCTTATCCGCATTGCGCTGGTAGAAGATGATGTGAATTTTCAGAATGCTTTGATGGACGCCATTCAGGCGACGCCTGATATGGCATTGCTATGTGTGGCTGGTACACGGGCTCAAGGGTTGCAGGTCCTTGATGAATTTGCTTTGGATGTATTGCTGGTCGATTTGGGTTTGCCTGATGGTTCAGGCATCGATGTGATTCGGGCAGCACATGCCAAGCAGCCAGGGTGCAACATCATGGTCAGCACCACTTTTGGTGACGAAACACATGTCATGGCATCGCTGGAAGCGGGAGCCTCCGGTTACTTGCTCAAGGACAGCGAACCACAAAGGATGGTGTTTGAAATTCGAAGCCTGTACGCAGGCGGTAGCCCAATCAGCCCGTTGATTGCACGGAAAATTCTTAAGCGGTTTCGAGATAACAGCATTTCGCCGGCAACATCACCACGAGCACTTCCAGAAAAACCGCATAGCGCTTTGTCGGCGCGAGAAAAAGAGGTTCTGGAATTCATCACCAAGGGGTTTACCTCGGATGAGATCGCCGTGCTGATGTCCGTCTCGCGCCACACGGTATTGACCTTTGTGCGGCGCATTTACGCCAAGCTGGAAGTGAATTCAAAAGCCGAGGCTATTTTCGAGGCTCGTCACCAGGGCCTGCTGCCGCGATAACCGAGCGCCATACTTGCCCGACCCGAACACCGCATCGATATGAAACGTAATCCGCTGAGCTTGGCCGAAGATCGCATTCTGGTGGAGCAGTTGCGACTGGTTCTTGGCAATGTGGGCAGCTCGGTGATTCCGGCATTTCTGGTTGCGATTCTGATGTTGTGGGTGCTCTTCAAGCCAGATAACGCGGTGGGACTGGGACTGTGGTGCGCGGCCGTCATTCTGTCCAAGCTGGCTTGCTATCTCCATGCGTGCTACTACCTGAGAGCCGGCATTGCATTCGGGCGGGCGCGCGGCCTTGTCAGGCAACTGGTGGTACTCAACGCGCTGGATGCGGGGATCTGGGCGGCACTGTGTTGGGTCACGCTGGACTCTGCGAGCATGACGGGCAGAAGCCTTGTTTTTGCCGTGCTCACCGGCATTGCCGGCAGCTCCATGTCGCTGCTGGCTCCCGTACTTCCGTTGTTTGTGGTGTTTGTTCTCGCCGAATTGCTGGTGGTCGTTTCCAAACTGTTTTTGATGGGCGACGGGGCCTATAACGCGCTGGGTCTAGCCAGTATTTTGTACGGAGTGACTTTGATCGGACAAGCGCGCAACAGTGCTCTGGCAGCAAGTGTGGCCGTTGTCCTGCGTTTTGAGTTAGCAGATAGTCATGCCCGCCTGCGCGAGATCGAGCATCACCAAACACTGGCGCAAGAGCGGCAGCGACTGATGCAAGACATGCATGACGGACTCGGCTCCTCGCTCGTCAGCGCTTTGCGCGTGGTGGAACACGGGCGTCTGGACGAGGAGGAAGTTGCGCAGGTGCTTAAGGGGTGTATCGATGACCTTAAATTGGCCATCGACTCCATGGAGCCGGTAGAGGCCGATTTGTTGCTGTTGCTAGCAACACTGCGCTTTCGTCTGGGGCCACGTCTGGAGAGCTCCGGCATTGCATTGCGCTGGGATGTCAAAAATGTTCCTCCGCTGGAGTGGCTCAACCCCAAAAATGCGTTGCACATTCTTCGGGTTTTGCAGGAGGCGTTTACCAACATCATCAAGCACACACATGCCACCGAGATTCATGTAGCAACGAGAGTTGATTACGATTGGATCGCCGTCACGATTACCGACAACGGATCAGGTTTTGTTGTTGAAGATGCACTCAAACGTGGCGGCGGCAAGGGTTTGTCAAATCAGTTGAATAGGGCCAAATCCATTGGGGCTGAACTGCTTTGGAATTCAAGCCCGATCGGTACCTGCCTGACCCTGCGCTTGCCACTTCAGCGTGGGAACATGAATGCCATGTTGTAACTGTCGAAAGTTACGAGAATCTCGACGTAGTGGGCAAGGGGAGGCGGCATAGCTGTCCGCCTGTTCAGTTTTTGGCGTGATTTTGAGCATCCGCGCACAGAATGGGACGTGTCCGTATCGCTGCCATTTGAACGGACGCTTCGCTTTGCAGGCAGCCGAGTGGCTGAACTCGCACTCGTCGGCCTTATGTGGAGCTCCACATAAGGCCGATTATGTAGATGCCTCGATTATGTGGAGCCGCGACTGGCGTCGTGCTCCAACAGTATCACTGGAGCCGAGGACGCCGATTTGCGGCTCCACATAATCCGAGCGTTTCTAGGAGATCGATCTGCGAGTCCGACGCCATTAGCGCAGGAGTTGAGCATCGAGCTCAAAAGTCTGTCCCGCGGCCGAGATTCTGTAATTCACGCAGGAGACCCTCAGTGACTGGATGGATGCATGTCAGAAGATCGCAAACAGTGCTACTAGCCGGGAGCTGGGCTCACGAACGTCACCTTGAGTAGGAGCGCCAGTTCAGGTGAACACTGAAATTATGTTGAGCTCACAACTCCATCCGTAGTCTGTCTCAGCCTGTAGTTGCGAGCGCAAAAAACCGCGTCATGAGAGCTCAACATAATCAAGACATCTACATAATCGGCCTTTCCGGACGTTCACCCACGGGCCCGACATGGTCAGCTATCTGACCTAGTACTGCCACTCGCCTAAAGACATTCCTCATTATCCTTCTCACCGCGCGACTCCAGGCATACGAGCTAAATCGATGGTTATTATGCGTTTGCCCGTAACGTGCCCCTTTGCACTGACCTCCTGCGTTTCTGCTGTTTTCTCGAGCGGAAAGGCTTGTTCTACGTGCAAACTAAAAAGACCTTGGGAACAAAGCCGAGTGACAGAGACCAATGCTCGCCCCAGATCTTTCGGGGGCCCATGAAAAAACTTCGCACCGTAATGTATGGCCGGGAAATCGGCGACGGAAAGAACACGCGAGGAGGTGCTAACGATGTCGATCAACTCCGGGATGATCCCTGATCCCCTTAAGCCCGGCTCAGGTCTCCAAGAATACCCCGGGCATCGTTTCGTGTAGCTGGGCTAGATCTTGTGTGATCGCCGAGATATGGTCGTACATCACAGTGGAGGCTCCCGTCTTGTCTCCTGCCTTGAGACGCTCGAACATTGCGAGGTGCTCTTGATAGGCTCTCTCTGCATGTTTTGGATCCAGGTTGACAAGCCAGCGGACCCGGTCGAAATGCTGTTTGACTTGCTGGATATGCTGCCAGGCTAGCTGGCGATCAGCGATTTCGAATAGCGTTTCATGCATCAATTCATCAAGGTGGAAAAAATCGTTTGTTCCCTGGGTTATCGCTCGGCCTTGAGCCTCGATGATTTCGCTCAGGGTACGTAGATCACGCGTTGAAATCTCGTTGGCCAGGCTGGCGATATTGGCGCACTCCAAGGCACGACGAATGAAACATCCTTGATTGAGGAAACTTGTATTCAGCGGTGAGACTACGGTGGCAGCCTGCGGATAAACGCGGACCAGATCCTCCACGGCCAAACGGCGCAGCGCTTCGCGCACGGGGGTACGGCTGACTTTCAGGACGTTGGAGATCGCCACTTCCGAGAGTGGTGTGCCTGGTGCAATGCGTGCACGGATGATGGCTTCACGTAGAACTTCGAGCACTTGATCGGAACAAGAAAGTGCTGAGTCAGGTGGTAATGGACGCAGAGCACGTTCTAGGCTGGTGATATCGGCCTTGCCGTCCATGCGGGAGACTCTGCCAAGAGCAAGCGAGCGTGTAGACCTATTACTTTTTCTGGCAACCGTTTCTAAGGGCTGCGACTTTTCCTGGGTGTCCATCTGGCTACCTCTGTGGCTCTGAAAGTTTATGCGGACTACTGTACCAAATTACCATCCCTCAGATTTGTCTGAGGAAAGGCATAAATTCGGCTTGAAGTGGATAAGTGTTTTCACTTACTAACATTCTACTAATTACACTAGAACACCAATTTACTTTCTCAAAAACGCGTACTAGTATTCTAGTCAAAATGGCTCCATTGATCTGCTGATCAATTTTACAAATGCAAGGACGTGCTTTCGGGACATGCGATGTCGGGCAAAGCAGTTTTGGGTTCTAGCAAGCAGATCCATGGGGTGTCGGTGCCATTTCATGGCGGGCATCGATACTTCCCCAATCGGGGAGCGTCAGAGAACGGCTGACAACGAATTTTTGGTATGGACTGGAGGAGTGTGGAATGTTTACGCGTTTGCTAGTGAAAGGGCTCGAATGGCTACTGATAGCCATTCTTGGCCTGATGGTGATTCTGGTGTTCGGCAATGTCGTGCTGCGTTACGGGTTCAACTCGGGTATTACGTTCTCGGAAGAGGTCTCGCGTTTCCTGTTTGTCTGGATGGTGTTTTTGGGATCGGTACTGATGCTGCGCGACAACGGTCACCTTGGCGTGCATACCTTCACGTCAATCCTGCCTTTGTGGGGTAAAAAAATCTGCAAGCTCATCAGCGACATCATCACATTCGGTTGCTGTGTGCTGTTGAGCATAGGGGCCTGGCAGGTCATCGGGTTGAACCTGACCAACATCGCTCCTGTCTCCGGGATTCCCTTGGGAGTGGTCTACATGGCCTGCATGGTTTGCAGCATCGGGATGGGGATATTGCTGCTCCTCTCGATCGCGCGCTTGCTGAGCGGCAAGATGACCGAACAGGAACTGTGTCCCGACTTTGACGATGCGCTCTGAGCGTATGACAAAAATATAAGGCTCAAGGAGAACGCTCATGGTCGTAACGGTATTCCTGGTTTCTTTGTGTGGTGCCATGTTCATCGGCATGCCAGTCGCTTTTGCGCTACTGGTCTGCGGTGTGGCGCTGATGTTTCAATTGCATTCATTTGATACCCAGATCCTGGCCCAGAACCTGATCTCGGGTGCGGACAACTTTCCGCTGATGGCGATTCCCTTCTTTATGCTCGCGGGCGAAATCATGAACAAGGGTGGGATCTCCCAGCAGATCGTGAGTGTGGCCAACTCGATGGTGGGTCATGTCCGGGGCGGATTGGGTTACGTCGCCATCGTCGCCGCGCTGGTATTGGCCAGCATCTCCGGTTCGGCCGCAGCAGATACGGCAGCATTGGCTGCAGTGGTCATCCCGATGATGCGCAAAGCCAACTACAACGTGGGGCGCTCGGCAGGCCTGATCGCTGGCGCGGGCTGTATTGCCCCGATCTTGCCTCCCGCAATGCCGCTGGTCCTGTTTGGTGTTGCGGCACAACTGTCGATCACCAAGTTGTTCTTCACGGGGATTTTCCCGGGGCTGATCATGGCATTGTCCTTGGTCGCCACGTGGAAGTTTGTTGCCCGCAAGGACTTCGTCAACGCCCCCCGCCAGAGCTTCAGCCTGGTGCGCATGCTCCAATCCCTGCGCGAGGCCGTCTGGGCGCTGTTGTTGCCCGTCATCATCATTGGCGGCATGAAGACCGGGATGTTCACTCCCACCGAGGCTGCCGTGGTCGCTGCTGTCGTGGCGCTCATCGTCAGTGTCTTCATCTACAAGGGAATGAAGTTGAGCGAACTGCCGCGCCTGCTGCTCTCTGCGGCCAAGACCTCCAGTTCGATCATGCTGATTGTCGCCGCTTCGATGGTCTCGGCCTGGCTGATCACGATCGCCGACATTCCCGGGCAGGTCACGGAAATGATGCGCCCGTTCATGGAGAGCCCGACCCTGCTGATGATCATGCTCATGATCCTCGTCTTTGCCGTGGGCACGGCACTCGATCTCGCTCCCACCGTGCTGATCCTGACGCCAGTGATCATGCCCCTGGTCAAAGAGGCGGGTATCGATCCGTACTACTTCGGGATCATGTTCATGATGAACAATGCCATTGGCCTTATTACGCCGCCGGTAGGTACAGTATTGAACGTCGTCTCCAGTGTCGCGAAGGTCAATCTTGATACGGTCATCAAGGGGATGTTGCCTTTCCTGATCGCGGAGACCGTCGTGATGTTCCTGCTGGTGTTGTTCCCGAAACTGGTCACGATCCCCGCACACTGGTTCTACTGAAACAGGATGGCAGTGCAATTGCTTGCAGTATGCGATTTTTGAAAACCGTTTTTCACCAAAATAGAGGAGATTTAAAAATGACAAAAGGAAATTTTTTCTGGTCCACCCTGCTGGCAGGTCTGTTGGCGAGTGGTCTCGGGAGCGCTCAGGCGGCGCCAACAACTTTCCGGTTTGCCTCCGAAGCGCCACGTTCTGACTCCCAGTTCATTGCCGGACAGCGGTTCAACGAACTGCTCAAGGCCAAGACCAATGGCGCACTGGAAGTCAAAGTATTTCCTGATAGTTCGTTGGGCAACACGCAGGCCGCTATCAGTGGAACACGTGGCGGCACGATTGATCTCTTGGTTTCCGGCTCGGTAAATTTCAGTGGGCTGCTACCTGTTGTTGCAGTGTTTGACATCCCGTTCATCTTCAAGGATACCGAACACGCCTACCGCGTGCTTGATGGCAAGGTGGGGCAGGACATGCTTGATCGCTTGGACTCGATTGGCTTAAAAGGGCTAGCTTTCTGGGATAACGGCTGGCGCCAGATTTCAAACTCGAAGGGGCCTGTGCGTACGCCTGCAGATGTCAAGGGGCTAAAAATCCGAACAACTGGTAGCCCGGTACATATCGAGGCGTTCAAACTGCTCGGCGCAAACCCCGTACCAATGCCCTTGGCCGAACTCTACACAGCCTTGGAAATGAAAACGGTTGATGCACAGGAACATCCGCTGGGGGTGTTTTGGTCGGCCAAGCTGTATGAAGTACAAAAGCATTTGACACTGTCTTACCACGCCTACTCTGCTCTGGTCGTGGCGATGAACAAAGCCAAGTTCGATGCATTACCCCCCGCCCAACAAAAAGCGCTGATTGAAGCCGCACGTGAAGCAGGCAAGTACCAGCGCCGGCTCAACAACGAAGCTTTCAAGACGCAGGTTGAGGATCTCAAGAAAGCGGGTATTCAGATCGTCGAGAAGATTGATCCGCAACCCTTTGTTGAAGCAACCAAAGGCGTTCGTCAGTCTTTCATCAGCAAATCAGGTGGTGAAGACATCATCAAACAAATCGACGCTGTACGCGATGTGAAATAGGTTACTCCCCCCAACCACGTACGAATTAGCGTGGTGGTTACTTTCCCGGATGTCGTAACACGGCATCCGGGAAATTTTTAATCTGACTCGACACTATTTAACTCGGCACTGTTGAGTTTGCGCCACAAGGTTACCCGGCTGATCCCCAACTTCGAGCAGACACTCTCGGGCGAATGTTTTTTCATGAGATGCTTGATAACAAGAGTTTCCATCTGTTTGAGCGTAATCCCTTCAGGCATGTAAATACCATCAGCATCCTGAGCGGCGGATGCAAACGGGTCAACCTGCCCTTGCTCATCCAGAGCATCCGCGACTAACGCTGCATCGATCCGGGCAGTACCACGACAGGCAATGACTTCGGCCACATTGCGGATCTGGCGGATATTGCCGGGCCAGTCATAGCTGCAGAGCAGCTTCATGGCTTTCTCACTGATCTGGGCGGGTTCGCTACCCTCAGGACGGAGCTGGTTCAGCCAGTGCGTAAAGAGCAGAGGAATGTCCTCGGCGCGGGCACGTAAGGGCGGAATACGTATGCTCAGCACATGAATCCGATAGTAAAGATCCTGGCGGAAGCGCCCATCACGAGCCAATTCAAAGAGATTTCGGTTGGTGGCACAAATAATACGCACATCGACAGGAATGATTTTGTCATCCCCAAGTCGCATGATCTCCTTTTCCTGCAAGACACGTAACAGTCGGCTCTGGATATCGAGCGTCAGCTCACCAATTTCATCCAGGAAGATAGAGCCCCGATGAGCCAGTTCGAAAAGACCGGCCTTGCCTCCTTTTCGCGCGCCCGTGAACGCGCCATCCACATAACCAAACAATTCACTTTCAAGGAGGGTGGGGGCAATCGAGGCGGTGTTGACCGAAACGAATGGCCCGTTTTTATAACGACTGTGGTTATGGATGCTCTGTGCAAAGATCTCTTTGCCGGTTCCGGTCTCTCCATGAATCAATAAATTGGAATCGTATCCTGCATAGATCTTGGCTTTTTCGATCAGCGCCTGCATCACCTCCGAACCAGCCACGATATCGTCAAAGGAATTCTTGGCATACAGGCCTTTCTGGTGGGCAGAAATCCGGATTCGTGTCTCCGAAGCCTGGATTCGGCTGACCTCTTGAAAGGTGATGATATCGCCTTGGTTATGTGCATCCATCGCCAGAGGAATGCGTCTGGCAACAATACGATTGCCATTGACTGTCGCGATCTGCTCTCCAGAGCGGTGATAGAACGGCGCAAGGAGTGCTTGAAAATTCACCTGCTTGTCGCCATTCGTGCACAAATGTCGGGCAGGTTCGTTATAAAAACTGATGGTGTTATCGCGAGAGATGGCTACCACGCCCTCTTCGATATTGTCGATGATGGCCTTGAGCTGCGCAGTCTGTATCTGTCTTTCTTCGCGAGCGTGCAAAATGCGCTCGGCTTCCTGCAGCGCAGCACGAATCGAGAAATTGCCGCTTTCCAGATAGATGGTAATAACGCCGTGCAGCCTTGCCGCTTCGCATGACATCCGACAACCGATAAAAGCTTCGAAACCACGCTTTACGAGCTCGGCAACAGTGGCCTTGATCCCCGCCTCGTCCATGCAGGATCGGATACACACATTCAGACCCTGTATCTGGAAATCGCCCACAGCACCATCCAGCAGGTTTTCCCGGCTGACAATCGCCACTTTGCGAACGCCTTGTGCCGCAAGCTTGTCCAGCAAGCCCAGCAGTTCATTCATCGACATGGTAATCGCCACCACGCTGATGTTCCTGATGCCTTTGACCCCTTCGACCAGACCACCGCGGGTTACCACGACCTCGACGTCTGGTTCGCGCTCAATGGCCGCTATCGCGCTAGCGTCGTCGTAAGTCACCTCGACATGCAGATCAATACCAAGGTCGCTTGCAATCATCGCGGCCTGCTCGGCCATGTTCTGCATCGGACTCAACATCAAAATCTTGGTCATTCAAGGTCTCCACGTACCCGGCAATACCCACAAACAAGTTCTGCCGCTCAGCATTTCCCGTAAGGGTTTAACGGAACAGCACTTCAGAGCAAGGATTCGACCGAAGCAGGAAGATCGACGCAGGCTTCGATCCGTTTCTGTGCATCCACCCGACTCAAAGGAAGCCGGGCCAGCACCGCAGGATCAAGCAGAACACTGATTTTCTCGGGATCGTCTCCATCGAGAAGACCTTGGGTGACAACCCCGGCAAGATGGACCACCGCCGCCAGCGAACCCGCTTCGTCCGACAATGGTTCAACACACCAGCGCAGGGCATTCTGAATTGTGGGCGGGAAATTCCAGCGCAAAGCCAGTTCAGCCCCCACTTCACAATGATCCAGCCCGAACAGGCGGCGTTCCTGTACGAGTTGGGCCAGCCCGGAAAGGGTGCCGATATCGCTCAGTTGACGAGCCATCCCGGGCCAGGCCTGATGCATGATGACCAGACCCACGCACTGCATGAGCCCGGCGGTATAGGCAAATTCACGGTTCACACCCTGATGCTTG
>Ga0316604_10000587_pt1 | contig 41670 bp, 38 predicted proteins | sample OWC_soil_day20_C_FD_207650 | JGI IMG/M metagenome (GOLD analysis project Ga0316604, IMG submission 207650) | Wetland soil microbial communities from Old Woman Creek delta, Ohio, United States - OWC_soil_day20_CT | ecosystem: Environmental > Terrestrial > Soil > Wetlands | place: USA: Ohio...
CTACATACTTTTTTCTTCGGTTTTCTGCCTCTTTCGCGTTTCACCAAGATTTACCTCCTATTAAAATGGTATTTCCTCTCCGGGAAAAACATCCTTGCCAAACGAATTCACATCATCCGAACCGCCCGTTGGCGAATTCGACGAATCCGTTCCCATAGGGGCTTGGCCTTTTCTTTCCAAAAACTCAACGTTCTGGGCAATGACTTCCGTTACCCATCGTTTCTGGCCGTCTTTTTCATAGCTGCGGACTTGCATGCGTCCATCCACCAGCAACCGGTGTCCTTTAGCCACATAGTTGCCAATAACTTCCGCCAACTGGCCCCATGCCACTACCGGGATGAAGTCGGTTTGCTGTTCCGCACCTTTTGCTACGATTCGGTCAACCGCTAACGTAAAAGAAGCCACAAATCTACCAGATTGTGTCGTTCTGACCTCAGGATCCCTGGTTAAGCGTCCTACCAAGATCACCTTGTTCACGGAAACACTCCCCCTGGACTATTCTTCCTTGCGAATAATCATGTGTTTAATGACATCTTCGGTAATTTTCATTACCCGGTCAAGTTCTGCAATTACTGTCGGCGCACTTGCAAAGTGCATCAGAACATAGAAACCGTCGATGAAATCCTTGACTTCATAGGCCAAACGACGTTTGCCCCAACGGTCAATTTTTTCTACGGTACCGCCGTTTGCAGTGATCAGCGTCTCAAATTTGGTAATCACCGCATTTGTCGCTTCTTCTTCCAACGGTTTCACGATAAACATAATTTCGTAATTTTTCACGAAATCACCTCCTCCTCTGGACTAATGGCCCCGCTCATGGGGGCAGGGAAGGTTCACAAACCGAGATTTGAAACCTATAGCTTTGTCCTAGACTTAATTATTATAGCACCGGTTGAGAATAGAATGCAAATTTTTTTCTTATCTTTCGCAACTGTATTGACAAACGTCCCGTACCATGATACTTTTAGGCTGTTACTGTGTAAAGTTGGCGGCATCGTTATGAGCTGCACAGCCCCCTGCACCGTATCACGGTTTTGCCCGGTACAATTTTTATCCGCTTGGATCCGATGTGACTGAGACGGGAAGGTATAAGGTATATCCCTGCCTTTCGGAATTTGTCCGAAAGGCTTTTTTGTCTTTTCCGGACAGTTGGCGGCTCCCAGCACAAGGAGGAGTGCGTTTTGACAAAACCAGCAATCGCTATCATTGGCGCCGGCAAAGTCGGCAGTGCATTAGCAACTTTACTCGATTGCCGGGGATACCCTATTACCGGAATTGCCAGTCGGACCCAAGAATCCGCTTCCCGTCTGGCAGCGCAAATTCGCGGATCAATTGCGACCACTTCGCCAGTTGAGGTGACCCCAAAGGCTGATTTCATCTTCCTCACCGTGCCAGACCGCTTTATCGGCCCAGTCGTCGCCGAAATTGCCGCCGCCGGCGGGTTTCGCCCTGGACAATACGTGTTTCACGCCTGCGGGTCCATGACGGCAGAAGTCCTCAGCCCGGCCAAACAAGCAGGAGCGTTCACCGGCTCGCTTCACCCTTTACAATCTTTTGCCGATATTGAAACAGCCAAAACAAATCTCCCCGGATCGTATTTCGCCTTAGACGGCGATGAAGAAGCCAACGCGGCCGGACAGGAACTTATCGCCGCGTTGGGAGGACACAGCTTTTTTGTTCCGGCAAAAGACCGCTCCCTGTACCATGCGGCAGCTTGTGTCGCTTCTAACTATTTAGTCTCCTTAGCCTACTGCGCTGCCAAAATGTATGAAACCTTCGGGCTGTCCTCCACAGAAGCGCTGCGGGCTTTGGCGCCATTAATCCACGGAACTCTGACTAATTTGCAAAAAGTCGGCTTGCCGGATGCGTTGACCGGTCCCATCAGCCGCGGCGATATTCCGACAATCGAAGGTCATACAAAAGCGCTTGCCGGATTCAAAAGCGGCGAAGCAGAATTGTATCGAATACTTGGTTTGTACACACTGCAAATCGCACAGGAAAAAGCCTCTATTACCAAGGCGCAAGCTTTTGATTTATCGATCATACTGGAAAAAGGAAGGGATTTATGATGCTTAAAATTATAGAAACCGTCAAAGATATGCGCGTTTTTGTTCAGGACGCCCGGCGAGCCGGCAAAACGATTGGTTTGGTACCGACGATGGGCGCCCTGCACGAAGGTCATCTTACCTTAATGAGAGAAGCCAAATCGGCCTGTGACATTGTAGTTGCCAGTATCTTCGTTAATCCTACCCAATTTGGTCCGAACGAAGATTTTGCCGCCTATCCCCGCAAGTTTGAAAATGATTGCCGCCTCGCGGAAGGAGTCGGCGTAGATGCAATTTTCCACCCCCAACCGGCCGAAATGTACCCCCCTGGATTTGCAACCTCTGTCAATGTAACGGGAATCACCGACAAGCTTTGCGGTCTCTCCCGCCCGGGCCATTTTCAGGGCGTCGCGACAGTCGTCACAAAACTGTTCAATATCGTAACGCCGGATATCGCGTTCTTCGGGCAAAAGGATGCCCAGCAATGTTTGGTCATCCAGCGGATGGCTGAGGATTTGAACATGAATCTCAAAATCAATATGGTCCCAACCGTCCGAGACTCGAACGGACTGGCCTTAAGTTCGCGCAACGCCTATCTGTCGCCGGAAGAAACGCAGGCGGCGCTCGTTCTGTCGCAAAGCATGCAAATGGCCGCCCAAGCGGTAAAAAAGGGGGAACGTGACATTGCTGCCCTTCGCGAAATGGTTTGCAATACGATCCAAGCCGAACCACGGGCGGAAATTGATTATGTAGAAATTTACCAGTACCCCGATTTACAAACTACCGCGACACTGACAGACAAAGCCCTCTTGGCGCTGGCAGTCCGGTTCGGCAAGACCCGTTTGATTGACAATATGATTTTAAGTGTATCTAACTAAATCGCTTATCGACAAAAAATCCGCGGAACGGTATGGATTGTTCCGCGGATTTTCTATTGTTCTTTTCGTTTGATTTATTTTATCTCGTTAACAGCCTGTAAGACCCCGCCCTATTAGGTCGGGGATCAACAGGCTATAACACTCGAACTAAGTTCGCTCTAAGGGTTCGGCGGGGGCAATAACCCCCTCCGAACCTAAGGCTCACTTATATTTCTGCTGCTCCAGCAAAATAGTTTGCTGCTTGCCTTTTTTGCGGGCTAAGTTCAAGCCGAAAAAAATAATTGCCGCGCCGACAAACTGCAGCAGGCTGAAGGTTTCTCCCAACAGTACATAACCGCCGATGATCGCAAAAACAGGCGCCAGATTATTAAAAATCGAGGCTTTGATGCTTCCGATCTTGCCCACGCCCCAAAACCACAAGAAATTACAGATGCACAATGCAAATACCCCGGAAATCACGATGCTGCCCCACCCTGCCAGCGGTACTTGCCGCCAATCCGTCGCCACGATGCTAGGCCAGGCAATAAGACAAAATAAAACCGTGGAAATCAGAACGACATAGGTCGTAAGTTGATACGTAGAATATTTCGCCAGCAAATTCTTCGAAAAAACGGTGTAGTAACCATAACTGGCCTGCCCTGCCAACAACAAAAGGGCGCCGGAAAGATGCTCCGGTTCAAAACTAACCTCTTTACCGGATCCGGCGATGATCAAAACAACGCCCGACAACGAAACAATAATTCCGGCCAATGCCTGGCGGGTAATTTCTTCGATTTTGCAGACTTTGTTGATAATGGCAACGCTGACCGGCAGCAACGCCATAATTAACGAAGCATTTCCAGCAGCGGTTTTCTGGACTCCGGCCGTGAGAAACAGCTGAAAAACGAAAAAACCGATTACACTGATTAGCAATATCGGCTTTATATCCTCCCGGTCCACCGGCCGATATCGTTTCGTAAGAAACGATATGATCAGCGTTGCCGCTAACGCACACAGCATCCTGGCAGCATTATACGGCATCGGCGGAAGCGACAGCAAACCCACTTTCATGATAGGCATATTCAAGCCCCAAATCAACGTTACGAGCACCAGCACCGGATAAACTAAACTTTTTTTATCACTTTTCATTTTTTCCTCATTCAATTCCCATGTAGATTCAACCAATTATAGCGCAAAATGAGGATTTCTCCAAGTGATTACGCCGTTCTTTTCATGATTCCTTTTGTTGGCCGTCCAGGGGGTACGATCCCAATACTTTCAGCCAACTGACTTGCTCCTTGATTTCCCGCAGCACATCGCGGCCCAGATCTCCATCCCGGTGCCCCTGGAAATCGAGGTAAAAAATATACTGGCCTACACTGTGTTTGGCCGGCCGGGATTCGATGCGGGTCAAGTTGATTCCCCGGCTGGCAAAAGAATGAAGAACATGATACAAGCTGCCGGAACGATCATCGGCAAAAGCCAAAATAATCGAGGTTTTGTCTGTGCCTGTAATCTCAGGATACGCATCGCCAATGACTAAAAACCGGGTCTGATTGAACGGATTGTCCTGGATCGTTTCTGCCATGACATCCAATTCATAGCGTTTCGCCGCGGACAAACTGGCTACGGCGCCATATTCACCGCCGTTTTCCAACGCAAGTGCACAGGCTTGTGCCGTACTGGGACAATGCCTTACTTGGATGTGCGGATTTTGTTTATAAAAAAATTGACTGCATTGTTCCAGGGCCTGCTCATGGGAATACACATACCGGATATCTCCGATGGTTTTCGCCGTACTTAACAGGCAATGGTCAATTTTTAACGTAATCTCGCCGCATATCTTGCTTCGGCTGACATGGAGCAAGGTATCCATGGCTGTCGCCACCGCTCCGTGCGTCGAGTTTTCCACCGGGATGATCCCCCGTTCGACCTGCCCTTGCTCCACCATGTCAACAATAGCCCGGAAATTCGGCAGCGCTACACAGTCCGCTTCTTCGTTAATGGCTTTGATATAGGAACAAGCTGCTTCATGGCTGTACGTTCCTATCGGTCCTAAATATCCAATCTTCATAAAACATCTCCCATCTCATTGTCAGGTGGTGGTTGAAACTTACACCGCCTCCATAATCCGGTGGACAGAGGTCATTAACTTCCCGAATTTTTCTGGTTTTAACGATTGCGCGCCGTCACAAAGCGCTTTTTCCGGCTGATGATGCACTTCAATGATCAGACCATCCGACCCAACAGCCATCGCCGCTTTGGCGAGCGGTTCAACCATAGACCATTTGCCGCAGGCATGGCTGGGATCGACAATGATCGGCAAATGGCTCAATTCTTTAATCGCCGGAATAATGCTTAAATCCAAGGTATTACGGGTGTAGGTATCGAAAGTCCGGATGCCCCGTTCGCACAAAATCACCTGGCTATTGCCGCCGGCCATAATATATTCAGCAGCCATCAAGAATTCTTCCAACGTCGCGCTCATGCCGCGTTTCAGCAGGATCGGCTTGCTGCTTTTTCCCGCCCGTTTCAGTAAGGGGAAGTTCTGCATATTTCGCGTGCCGATTTGGATAAGGTCCGCACATTCTTCAACAAGGTCAAACGTGTCAATACTCATGACTTCGGTAACAAACGGCAAGCCGGTAGCTTCTCTGGCTTTTACCAACATCTGCAGCCCTTCTTCGCCGGTTCCCTGGAAACTGTAGGGTGAAGAGCGGGGTTTGTACGCACCGCCGCGCATCATCGTGGCGCCATACTGTTTGACCAACACCGCGGTCTGGATCATTTGTTCTTCACTCTCAACCGAACAAGGCCCGGCAATCACCACTTTATGGCCGCCGCCTACTTTGCAGCCGCTAATGTCAATGACCGTGTCCAGCGGCTGAAAAACCCGGCTGGCCAATTTGTACGGTTGCTGTACCCGCATAATCTTTTCAATATACTGATTGGCCGAAAATGTTCCTGCTTCGATCTTGCTGGTGTCCCCCACTAACGCAAATACGCATTGCTGCGTTCCTTGGATGACTGAAACTTCCGTTCCCATTTGCATCAACCCCGCATATACTTTATCCACTTCCTGTTGTGGTGCACCCGGTTTCATGGCGATTAACATAGTAACCCTCCTAATTATTCCGTATTAAAATTTTGTACTTACTGATGTGCTGGACTAACAAAAAAACAAAAAGGCGAGGTTCTTTTTAAAGAACCTCGCCTTGCATGTCATTCATGTCGCATAATGATCATGTAATAGGATCCGTACGGAGGAACTTAAAAAAGTTTGCGCCATATTCAGTTGTCCACGTAAACGCAAAATAACCAACGCTAAAAAACCAGCCTTGGCTAAAAAAGTTAAACGCAGCAACTGTATTCACTTGGCAAACTTTTTTTATGTTACTCATTGCACAAGCTCCTTACTTTCCCTGATATTGATGTAATTATATTCCCGCAAGTATACATATGTCAATAGTTTTTTTAAAAAACGGTCAAATAACTGTAACATTTCCTTAGCACTAAGCCGCTTGTTGGCGGTTGCTACACATTAAAGCGAAAGTTCGTCACATCGCCATCCTGCATAATATAGTCTTTTCCTTCTAAGCGGACCAAGCCTTTTTCCCGCGCAGCGTTCAAACTGCCGCAGGCAATCAAGTCATTATACGATACGATTTCAGCCCGGATAAAGCCGCGCTCAATATCGCTGTGAATCTTGCCAGCCGCCTGGGGCGCCTTCGTATTTTTCCGAATCGTCCATGCCCGCACTTCCTGTTCGCCGGCCGTCAAATACGTCATGAGGCCCAGCAACTGAAAACTCGCCTTGATTAATTTATCCAACCCGGATTCTTCCAAACCCATTTCCTGCAAAAACTCTTTAGCTTCTTCGGCCGACAACTCAGCGATCTCCGATTCCACTTTCGCCGAAACCGCGATGACTTCCGCCCCTTCTTGGGCCGCATATTCTTTGATGGCCTGGACGTACGGGTTCGCCGAGCAATCTGCCGCCTCTTCTTCGCTGATATTGGCAATAAACAAGACCGGCTTGAGGGTCAATAAATTAAGATCCCGCACCAAAAAAGCTTCTTCCGGCGTCATTTCGACCCGCCGCGCCGGCAAGGCCTGTTCGAGCATCGCTTTCATTCTTTCCAAAACATCCAGCTCCGCTTCGATCGCCTTTTTGTCGCCGCCCTTCAGCATTTTTTTCAGCCGTTCGACCCGTTTTTGCAACGTATCCAAGTCTGCTAAACAAAGTTCTGTATTGATAATCTCAATATCCCGCAGCGGATCCAGGGATCCTTCCACATGCGTTACGTTTTCATCGGAAAAACAGCGGACAACCTGGGCTACCGCATCCACTTCCCGGATATGCGACAAGAATTTATTGCCCAATCCTTCGCCGCACGAAGCCCCCTTTACCAAACCGGCAATATCAACAAACCGCATCGTTGCCGGCACGATCTTTTTGGATTTGTATATTTCCACCAAACGCTCCAGCCGCTCATCCGGGACTTCCACTACCCCGACATTCGGTTCAATAGTGCAAAACGGATAATTGGCAGCCTCTGCGCCTGCCTTGGTTATCGCATTAAATAATGTACTTTTACCGACATTGGGAAGGCCAACAATCCCCACTTCTAGACTTGTACTCATCATCACGCCACCTTCGAGAAAAATTCACGTAACGCTATTATAACAGATATCGCTACCGCCGTGTAGGCTTTATTAGAAAACGGCCATTTGGGTATGCCCAAGTGGCCGTTTTTCCATGCTGTTCCACCAATCATTTATTAACCCTGCTCCGGGGCCAACACCTGCTTGACCGCTTTTTCAAACTTCGGCCGCGGGATCATTACCCTCCGCCCACAGCCCAAGCACTTTAAGCCAAAATCCATTCCCGTACGGGTAATTTCCCAGCGATCGGAGCCACAGGGATGGACCTTTTTCATTTTCACAATGTCGCCAACTGAACAAACCAGCATTTTTCCGCCTCCTGTCACACAAACATTTTTGTCCGTTAGTTTTCGTTTCGCGGAGCTTGATACACCACCATGGGGCGCGCCTGTGTTGACTGGGGAATCTGGGCTTCGTCCAATAAAACCTTGATCCGGCGCCGCAGCGCCGTTTCCACTTTCACCTGCTCCAAGGCCTTGGTTTTGGCAATCAGCCGAATAATCGCTTCCCCTTTATGAAAATCCACGATGCCAAGAACTTTCGGAACTTCAACCACTTCCTCCATTTCCGCGCCGATTTCCCGGCAAGCCCGTTCCAAAAGGTTCAGCACGGTATCGATATCGGCTTCATACGAGACCGGAACATTGATAACGGCTTGCATATGCCCGCGGGTATAATTACTGAGGCGGGCGATCGCGCCATTTGGAATAATGTGTAACACACCATTGGCGTCCCGCAGCTTGGTAATCCGCAGGCCCATATCTTCAACCGTTCCTGCCATTTCCCCGGCCACAATATAATCACCAACCGCGTATTGATCCTCAAAAATAATAAAAAAGCCGGTAATCACGTCTTTAATCAAGCTTTGTGCGCCGACACCGAGCGCTAAGCCAATCACGCCGGCGCCGGCAACGATGGACGTTGTATCGATCGAAAATTCCTGCAAAATCATAACCAAAACCATGAAATACAACGCATACCGGACCACATTCTTCAAAAGGCTGCTCAGCGTATTGGCTCGCTTTTCTTCAAAATAAAAAGCACGCGCACTGGCTTTCGAGAAAAAAAACCGTTCAATCAGCAGCCGGGAAAAATGCAGCGCCAATTCAGCGCCCACCAGTATGACGCCTAATTTAACAATTTTTTTGCCTGCTTCCCACAGAAAAGCGGTCGTTAAGACATCGCCCATATTAACCATTCTTGTTCTCCTTACCCCTATTCAATCTACCGTACATAAATATCGCCTGCGCCGGCAGTTGATACTTTCCCAATGATGGCTGCTTGTTTCAAGCCCGCAGCCTGCAATAACGACAATAACCGTATCGCTTCCGGTTCCGGCAAACTGAACAACAACCCGCCTGACGTCTGCGGATCAAAGCTGATATCCCGTAGGGCTTCCGGAACAGCCGCTGAAAAAGTTACTTGCTGCAAATAAGACCGGTTGGTATAGGCTCCTACGGGAACCAATCCGCATTCTGCCGCTTCCCTTGCTTCGGGCAGCAGCGGCAAGCTATGCACATCAACTTCCACACAGACATGGCTGGCAGCTGCCATCTCATACAAATGGCCCAACAAACCAAAGCCAGTGATGTCCGTACACGCATGAATGGGGAACCCTTCCGCCGTCTCCGCCGCCGTGCGGTTCAACGTCGCCATGCTGGCCATCGCGGCCTGGACGCCATCAGGGTACATCTCCGCCCGATCGGCCGTCGCCAGGATCCCCGTCCCCAGCGGTTTCGTCAACAACAATGCATCTCCCGGCTTGGCGCCTGCGTTCGTCCACACCTTATCCGGATGAACCGTACCGGTGACGCTGAGTCCGTATTTCGGTTCCGGATCGTCAATCGTATGCCCGCCAACCATCAGGGCTCCCGATTCGTTCACTTTACTCTGTCCTCCCTGTAAGATGGCAAGAAGCACCTCTTTATCCAGCACGCCGATCGGAAACCCGACAATGTTCATTGCCGTCAGCGGCCGTCCGCCCATTGCATACACATCACTCAGGCTGTTCGCAGCGGCAATCTGGCCAAATAAATACGGATCATCCACAATCGGGGTAAAAAAGTCCACCGTTTGAATCAACGCCGTTGTATCATTCAATTGATAAACCCCTGCATCGTCAGAGGTATCCAACCCCACCAGCAAACGGGGGTCATGTCGTGGTATTGCCAATTGGCACAACACGTGTGCCAGGGCTCCCGGCCCTATTTTAGCAGCTCAACCGCCGCTTTTGGTATATTGTGTTAGTTTAACCATTGCCCAGGCCCTCCTTCCGCATGTAAAAATCTGCGTATGGTATTGTTGCTATACCGGATTCAAGCAAAATCCTGTTGTGTTCTTATCTATAGAAAGCCAATCTTTCCGCCTGGCGGCTGGATTAATGGGATCTTACCCAAATTTTATCGCCGCTAAGCGCTTTGCCGGGTATTTGGCAGGTTTCTCCTTCGCAATTACAATGCGCATTGCATGGTTCCAAATGGATCACTACATCACAATGACCCAACTGGGCCTCAATTTCCCGTTCAATGGAATCACAGACCGCATGCGCCTTATCTAAATGCATATTTTTATCCAAAATAACATGCATATCAATCAACCGGTAGCTTCCGGACCGCCGGGTCCGTAAGCGGTGAAACGTAATGACTTCTTTATGCGTACTGACTATTTCGCCAATCTGTTCCGCTTCGGCGTCCGGCAAACTGATATCGGTTAATTCCAAAAAGCTTTTTTTCGTCATCTTGTAGCCGGCCCGGAACACAATTCCGGCGACTACGATGGCAATCAAGGGATCCAGCCAATAATAACCGGTCAGCTTCATGGCGGCCAAGCCGGTTAATACACCGACCGAAGTCCAAATATCTGCCCGCAGGTGAAGGGCATCCGCTTCCAAGGCCTGTGACCTTGTTTCCTTTGCAACCGACAACAACTTTTTCGACACCCAATAATTGACGATAATAGAAATCAACATCACCAAAATACCATATTCCAGATATTCGGGTTGTTCCGTTAGAGAAAATTTCCGGATGGCTTCGTACACAATCCAAATTGCCGCAACAATAATCAAAACAGCCTCAATGGCTCCGGATAAATTTTCAATTTTACCATGCCCATATGCATGGTTGTCATCCGGCGGCTGACCGGACTTACGAACGGCATAAAAGGCTACCAAAGCAGCAATTAAATCAACACCGGAGTGCGCCGCCTCGGAAATAATGCTGACCGTTCCACTCACGATACCTACCGCCAGCTTGAGCAAAATTAAAAAGCTATTGGAAAAAACAGATAACCTCGCGGTCTGCTGTTTTTTTCTGCTTATTGCCTGATCCATTGTTAACTCCCTCTTTGCATAGGAAAAAACCTGCGCGGCCTTTAAAGGTCTCGCAGGCTCTGCAACCCTGCGGTTTCTCCGGCTGCACTGAACTGCTTCAGCCGCCTGCTCCATGCTATTATATTAGCATAGCGTTTATTCCCCGTACAAGGTTTTTGTTGTATATGCCGTTTATTTTCCGATTTGGGCTACATGTTGGACCGGATAACCGATTTCGGCCAGACGTTTCGTCAGCGTAGCAACATCATCCACTACGGCGCGAATAATGATTTCCAGCTTCCCGTCAGGCTGCGTATAGCTCGCTAGGCTGCCGATGTTGATGTTGAGTTCCTTGAAAACACCGGTTACTTTATGCAAAACGCCAATCTGGTCTTCCTGCACCTCAATCGTCAGTCGCGTCCGGCCTTCCCTCAGCCCCATGATATCAACAAATGATTTAAAAATATCGGTTTCTGTCAAAATCCCGGCGACATTCCCCTTCTCATCCACAACAATCAAACCGCCGATCCGGTTGTTGTACATAACCAGAGCGGCTTCTTCGATGGTAGCTTCGGCCGGAATGGTAATTACATCGCGTTTCATGATATCCTTGACCAACATTTTAGCCAAGAGGTAATTTAACTCAAAAATGGACAGTGTCGTTGCCGGCGACGCTGAAACTTCCCGCAAATCACGATCCGTTACAATCCCTACCAACCGGCCATTATCGACTACCGGCAAACGGCGGAATTTATGCGTGCGCATAATTTCCGAAGCATCCGCAATGGTAACCGTCGATTGGATGGTAACCGGGTTAGCAGTCATCCGTGCTTTCACAAACATACTCCGTCACATCCTTATCTTTTGACATTTAATTTGCTTAGGCGCCTAAATACGCCTTGCGAACCTCTTCACTGGCCGCCAGTTCCTGTGCGGTTCCGGACAATGAGATCCGTCCGGTTTCCAACACATAGGCCTTATGCGCAATTGACAGAGCCATATGGGCATTTTGTTCTACCAGTAAAATGGTGGTTCCTGATGCATTGATATCTTTAATAATCGAAAAAATTTCTTTTACCAACAACGGCGCCAATCCCATGGAAGGTTCGTCCAGCAATAGAATCCGCGGACGGCTCATCATAGCCCGCCCCATGGCCAGCATTTGTTGTTCCCCGCCGCTGAGGGTTCCTGCCATTTGCGCTTTCCGCTCCGCCAGACGGGGAAAACGTTTGAAAATTTTCTCCAAGTCTTCTTTAATCCCTTTGGAATCATTACGAATGTAAGCGCCCAACTCCAAATTCTCCATAACCGACATGTTGGCAAAGATCCGCCGGCCTTCCGGTACGTGGGATATGCCGAGCTTCACAATATTTTGCGCCGCCATTCCGGCGATATCTTGGCCTTGAAACAGTATTTTACCGGTTTTCGGTTTTAGCATTCCGGAGATTGTGCGCAATGTCGTGCTTTTTCCTGCTCCATTCGCACCGATCAACGTCACGATTTCCCCTTCTTGCACTTCAACGCTGACGCCTTTCAATGCATGGATCGCGCCATAATAGACATTAATATTATCCACTACTAACATTACTGCACCTCCTCTCCCAGATATGCTTCGATAACTTTGGGATTGTTCTTAATTTCCTGAGGAGTCCCTGCCGCAATCACCATTCCATAATCCAGTACATAAATCCGCTCGCAAACCCCCATGACCAAACTCATGTCATGCTCAATCAACAGGATCGTCAAGTTGAATTCCTTGCGGATCCAACGAATCATCTCCATCAGTTGATGGGTTTCCTGCGGGTTCATGCCGGCGGCCGGTTCGTCGAGCAGCAGAAGTTTCGGCTGCGCCGCCAAGGCCCGGGCAATCTCCAACCGCCGTTGTTCACCATACGGCAAGTTTTTGGCAATCTCGTCTTTTTTACTGTCTAAATTAAAAATCTTTAAAAATTGGATGGCTTTTCTTTCTAATTCTTCTTCTTCCGGATAGTAACGGCCCATCCGCAATACCGTCTCTACGAGTCCGTATTTCACATGAAAATGATAGGCAATTTTTACATTATCCAGAACACTGAGGTCGGAAAATAAGCGGATGTTTTGGAAGGTCCGGGCAATGCCCCTTTGCGTAACCTGGTACGGCTTCAATCCGACAATGCTGTCGCCGTCAAATTCAATGTTCCCTTCCGTCGGTTGGTACACCCCGGTCAGCAAGTTAAATGCCGTTGTTTTTCCGGCGCCGTTCGGGCCAATTAAACCAATTAATTCCCCTGAATAAATTTCCAAATTCAAATTAGATACGGCCCGCAAACCGCCGAACATGATTCCCAGTTTGGATGTTTTAAGCAGCGTCACGTGGGGACCCTCCCTTCAGGCGGTTAAACATTTTCAAGCTAAGTTCTTTGTTGCCGAACAACCCTTGCGGCCGATACAGCATAAGAACGATTAACATAAGCGAATAAATGACCATCCGCATTTCCGGATATCCCGCCAACGCAGCTGACACAAATGTTAACAAGATGGCTGCCGTGATGGAACCGGTAATACTGCCCAACCCGCCCAACACAACAATAGTCAATAAATCGAATGATTTCATGAATGTGAACGTGGCCGGATGCACGATGTAAAAATAATGGGCAAACAGGGCGCCCGCTACACCGGCAAAAGCAGCCCCGATCGTAAACGCCAGCACCTTATACTTTGTTGTATCTACTCCCATAGCCTCGGCCGCAATTTCATTTTCCCGCACGGAAATGCAAGCCCGGCCATGCGAAGAATTGATGAAATTTTTGATAAAGAAAATCGTAAAGACCGTGAAAAAGAAAACCCATGTAAAATTGGTTAAACGGGGAACACCCATCAATCCAGACGCTCCGCCAACATAGGAAATATTCAAAATCGTAATCCGGATAATTTCTCCCAGTCCGAGGGTTGCAATGGCTAAATAGTCACCGCTTAGACGCAAAGTAGGCAAGCCGATCGCAAAACCAAGCACCCCTGCACCGGCAGCACCCGCAATAATGGCCACGATGAACGGCAAATGCAATTTAACTGTCATAATCGCTCCAACGTAGGCGCCAACGGCCATAAAACCAGCATGCCCGATCGAAAATTGGCCGGTAAACCCATTGATTAAATTCAGGCTGACGCCCAAAATGATATTGATCCCAATCAAAACAATATTCAGCACCCAAAACGGTCCGATGACATCGGTTTCAATAAGAAGTTGAATAATCGCATACAAGAGTACGCATGCGCCTAGTGACAGCAAATCTCTTTTTACTTTTACCCGCATTTCTGTCACCTACACTTTCTCTCGTATATTTTTGCCTAACAGACCGGCTGGCCTGAACAGCAAGATAACGATCAATATACCAAATGCAGCGGCATCACGGAACGTAGATGAAATAAAGCCGCTGACCAGCGCTTCGATCACGCCCATGATGACTCCGCCCAGCATAGCGCCGGGAATAACGCCGATCCCGCCTAACACAGCAGCAACGAACGCTTTTAATCCGGGCATAATTCCCATTAGCGGATCGATGGAATTATAATATACGCCAACCAATACCCCGGCTGCAGCGGCCAGTGCCGATCCAACCGCAAACGTATAAGAAATTACCTTGTCAACATCAATCCCCATTAACCGCGCCGTATCGGTGTCAAACGAAACGGCCCGCATCGCTTTGCCTAACTTCGTATAGTTGACAACGTACGTAAGTACAACCATCAAGAAAACCGATACTCCCAAAATAAGAACCTGCTGGCTGTTAATAATTAAACCGCCGAAGTGAATAGGCGTAGAGGACAGTATTGCCGGAAAGGTTCGCGGTTGGGGCGTAACCAGCAGCATACTTCCATATTCCAAGAACAACGAAACGCCGATCGCCGTGATCAATACCGCAATTTTCGGCGCATTCCGCAACGGGCGGTACGCTGCCCGCTCAATTACCATTCCTAATATTCCGGCGCCTACCATTGCCAGCAGCAAAGCCGGAAGAAAAGACATCCCTAAAAATGTTGTAGCAAAAAAACCGATATACGCTCCCACCATATACACGTCACCATGGGCAAAGTTGATCAGTTTAATCGTCCCATAAACCATGGTATAGCCTAATGCAATGAGCGCATATATGCTGCCAAGCGATATGCCGTTAATCAATTGTTGCGCAAATTGCAGTAAAAATGATGAAGTTTCCATGCGCTCCACCTCCTTTATAATCCTTACAATCCATTTATAAACAGGGAAAAGGGATAAGACCTATGCCTTATCCCCGGACCTCTCTGTCGTAGATTAAGGGTTGATTTTTTCTTTAAATGTTTGCTTGCCGTCTTTCATTTCGATAACTACGGCACTCTTGATTGGATTATGACTGGCATCCAATGTCAAGATACCTGTACTAACCTGCAGGTTTTTGGTCTGTGCCAAAGCATCTTTGATCTTGGCCGGTTCCGCACTGTTGGCCCGTTTAATCGCATCGATCAGCATCAGCGCTGCATCATAGCCAAGAGCGGCCAACGCATCCGGAACTTGTCCATACTCTTTCTTATAGGCTTCTACGAAGTTGCTGACATTCGGATCTTTATCTTCCGGCGAATAGTGGTTGCTAAAATAGGTATTATTCAAAGCGGCTGCGCCGGCAATTTCGACAACCTTCGGCGAATCCCAACCATCAGTACCAATCATTGGGCAGGTAATCCCAAGTTCACGCGCTTGTTTTACAATCAAGCCGACTTCCTGATAGTAAGCCGGAATGAAGATAACATCCGGATTTGCTGCTTTTATTTTGGTCAAAGCAGATTTGAAATCAGTATCTTTCGCCAAGAACGCTTCAGAAGCTACAATTTTGCCGCCATTTTTCGCAAATTTTTCTTCAAAAACTTGCGCCAACCCTTTCGAATAATCGGAAGCATTATCTACATAAACCGCTGCAGTTTTCACTTTCAGTGATTTAGCAGCAAAATTGGCCATTACTTCTCCCTGGAAGGGATCGATGAAGCAAGCCCGGAAAATATAATCCTTCACTTTTCCATTGTCTACAGTAACCTTTTCAGCCGTTGCGGTAGCTGTTAATAACGGAATTTTATTGTCAATGGCAATCTGGGAAGCTGCCAACACATTCGAACTTGCCACTGGGCCAAGTACGGTGACAACTTTATCCTGCGTTATTAATTTGGTGATCGCGTTCGCTGATTCAGAGGGTTCTGATTTATTGTCGGCAATAACCAATACAATTTTCTTACCTAGAACGCCGCCTTTGGCATTGACTTCTTTAAACGCGAGTTGAATACCATTCACTGTCGATTTTCCGAAGTTAGCAACCCCGCCGGTGATTTCGAAGTCGCCGCCGATTTTGATTTCAGTCGAATCAGTTTTGGCGCCCCCGCCGCATCCGGCTGCTAAAACAGCAAATAAACTAACAGCAACAATCGTGCTTATCAATAATAGCCATTTTTTTGACATCCTATTTTCTCCCCCTATTATGTTTTCTTAACAAACTTTCACAATCAGAACAATTGCTGTTTTTTACGAGCAATCCGCTTCTGCCCAAAAGTCCCCCCTTTCTAACCATAAACAAATTTGGGAAATTTTTTTTATTACGAGCCTGTTTCTGGCTATTATTATATGTGTTCATAATATTTCATGTCAATAGAAATTCGATTTTTATCATTATTTGTCCGCGTGGAAAACACATTATGCTGCTTTTTTTGAATTCGTCTACTCTAAAAGAACTTTTTTGTGTTTTATCCATCTGGAAAAAACACAGGCCTGCCATGCGAAGCATGGCAGGCCTAAACGTTTATTTCGTTAACAGCCTGTAAGACCCCGCCCTCTTAGGTCGGGGATCAACAGGCTATAACACTCGAACTAAGTTCGCTCTAAGGGTTCGGAGGGGGCAATAACCCCCTCCGAACCTAAGGCTCACTTATATCTAATTTTCATAGGTCTTGTACATAGCTATCGGTTCGGCATTTTCTCGTAAGGTCCAAATTCCGCAAGGGCAAACCCCTGCGCAAATACCGCAGCCAATACATTTTTTCGGATCTGAAACATATTCATAACTACCATCGGCCAGCGTCTTCCGGTCAATCGCATTTTCCGGACAAGACTTCATGCACATATGGCAATCGCGGCACGTTCCGCAACTGATGCACCGCATATAGTCTTCTTTCGCCTCCGGAATATCGCACGTGTGGCATTTTTTGAAGTATGCCGTAGAAAGTTTTTCCGCTGGGATTTTGGTTTTAACCGGGGCAACAAAGTCTTCGCCGTTTAAGTAGGCGTCGCACGATAAAGCAGCTTGACGTCCGGCGCCGATAGCATCGACCATCCGGCCCGGCTTAATCGTATCACCGGCAGTAAACAAACCAGTCCCAATAGTATAATCGTCGCCAGCAACCAAGCAACCGCGGAATAACTTCATATCACCCGGCAAGTAATCCAGCTCCGGAGCTTCGCCGATCGCGATAATTACCATATCGCCCTTAATCAAATCACCGCTTTGGGTAATGATCCCTTCCGGCGTAATTTCTTTGGTGAATACCGGCCATTGCAGTACTCCTCCGAGTTCTTCAACATGAGCGATCTCCTTCTCAAATGCGGCAGGTTGTTGAACGTCAATACAGGTAACTTGTTCGGCACCCAACTGATATGCGCCCACTGCAACGTCCATACCGGAGTTACCGCAGCCGATAACGATGACTCTTTTGCCAACTGCCGGTTTTTCGCCGCGATTGATCGCTTTCAGAAACTCTAGACCAGGGACAATCCGTTCTTTTCCCGGTACGGGAATGATCTTCGGAATATGAGCGCCGCTCGTCGCAACCACTGCATCGTATTCTTTCCGCAGTTCAGCGAATTTTGCAGCATCGACTTTTGTATTATTGAAAAATTTTACACCCAGATCGGCAATTCGCTGCAGTTCTTTTTCCAGTGTCGTATGCGGCAAACGCCCGCGCGGAATAACTTGTTCCAATTTTCCGCCCATCTTGGCGTCTGCTTCGTAAACCGCAACTTCATGCCCTAACCGGATAAGTTCCCAGGCAGCGGTTAAGCCGGCCGGACCACCGCCGATAACAGCGACTTTTTTGCCGGTTTTTACTGCCGGCGCCGGCAACGTTACGTCGGCAGAATACAATCCTAATTTGCCAACCTGAGCCGAAATATCGATCCGGTCCCTTGAACATTCATCCATGCATAAGTTCGGGCAAACTGCGCCGCAAACCGATCCAGGGAACGGAGTGTACTCTAATACTAAGCGATACGCTTCATCAATTTTGCCTTCCCGCAATAAATTGAACCGTTGCTGCGAAGGAATAGACGCTGTGCAATTAAACTCGCATGGCGCCGCATAGCGGGCATTTTCCCAAGAGGGAACCCGTAGGCGGTAAGTGCCGGTTGATACTATTCCATTCACAACAAAGTCATCGTTGCAAACATCGCCAAAAATTCCGCTTTTTACCCACTCATTCGTACGGAAAGACCACGTATCCGTATTGGCTTTTTTAGGACGTTCGTCATAACTTAACGGAGATACCTTTTTCCATTCGTCCCAACGGGATAATTCCGCCCGCAATTCAGGCCGGTCAATAGAACCCAGGAAATCATCCATTTTGCCGTCTAAATAGGCAATATCATCCGCTTCCAAAAGTCCAACCTTGACATCTTTTTCCGAGATGCCGCTTGCCGGTCCGCGGAAATACAAAGTCCCGCCTACCATACCAACGCAAGAACGAGCGCCAAGAATGGATTCAAATTGTTCGCTATCTACCCCGCACACGACAGCAATCCCGCCGGACATAAACTCGAAGGAAAAACTGCCGCAGTTTTTCAGTACCCAAAATTCCGGCTGAGCGTATAACGGGTCATGCTTCATTAAGGAACCGGAACGAGTTCCTGCACGGCCACCAACATAAACCGTGCCGGAAGCAGCGCAGTGTGCAGTCGTATCGCCGCCATCACCACGAACCACAATTTTACCGCCGGCATTTAACCAACCGATATCGGCCGGTGCCGGACCGTCAACGATAATCTCTGTTCCGGGCAAACACATGGAACCAACCCGCTGACCGGGATTGGTCACCACAAATTTTAACGGTTTTCCCTCCGGATGCCAAAGTGGACCCCCAATATCATGCTGTCCGGAAGCTTCTATATGAAATTCCGTTTCACCAGCAGCCAACGCTTCATTGATCATTTGTAGCAAGTCTTGCGTTGACATTCGGTTGTGCTCATCAAAAGTAGTAATTTTTTTCATGCCGCTTCCCTCCTAACAGGCATATTGGATGCCCAATTTATCTGCGATTGCGTGATCAGTCGTCACCAGAGCGTCGGAGCGGCCGACAGGCAGCGTACTGTTGCCAACCGGCGCCATCAGTTTTTTCATTTCCATATCAAAGGCCAACGTATAGTCAACAATATTTTGTGCTGCCTTATCAATATCGAGGCGTTTAACCAACCGCGGATCCTGTGTACAGATACCGGTCGGGCAATGTCCGGTGTTACATGCATTGCAACGGCCCTGTTCATTGCCGATACAGCCGCATAATTGGATCAGCAGTTTGCCAAGGAACACGCCATTGGCACCCAGACAGATCATCTTGAAGGCGTCAGCAGCGGCATTTCCGGTTAAACCTACACCACCGCCTGCCCATAACGGGATCTGGCCCTGAAGGCCTTGTTTTACAGCCGCCAAGTAACATTCACGGGTTTTGGAGATGATCGGATGACCCGTATGATCAAGTGATACTTCATTTGCTGCTCCCGTGCCGCCTTGAACGCCGTCAATGAAGAAGCCGCCGCAGATCAAGTACGGATCGCGCAACAAGTTGTTATATACCGATACGGAGGTTGCCGAGGCAGCACATTTAATGGCTACGGGCACCCGGAATTTAAACGCCGCGTTCATGGACATGAACATTTTTTGCACGGATTCTTCAATGGAATACAGACCCTGATGATTCGGCGGCGACATCAAATCCGCTTTTGGTACGCCACGGATCGCTTGAACGTGTTCGGCAACTTTCGCCGCCGGCAAAAGACCGCCGTCGCCCGGCTTAGCGCCTTGGCCGATTTTAATGATAATTCCGGCCGGATCCACTTTCATTTGCGGAATAGCGCGCACAATCCGGTTCCAGCCAAAATGGCCGGAAGCGATTTGGATAATCATGTATTTCAGATAATCTGATTTCATCAGATTAACGGGCATTCCGCCTTCACCGGAGCTCATGCGCACCGGCAGGTTGTGCTTTTCATTCAGATAGCCGACAGCCATGGCAACTGCTTCCCAAGCTCTGGTAGACAATGCGCCGATCGACATATCACTGAAAATCAACGGATAGATCCAATTCACCGGCGGCGTTTTTTCCGTTAAGCGCAATTCGCCATTTTCCTGCTTGAACGGCAGTTTATGGGCAGGCAATACCCGTCCAAATGGAGCAAGAAGATCAAAGCTATGACGCTCTGCATCGAGGGATGGGTCGGTCATCTGGGAAATTCGGCCGACAATGATTTTATCAAAGGTCCGTTCTTGTATTACATTATTTCTGCCGCCCCGTTTGATTGGCGCCCCGCCGGAGCGTGCCAGCATATTCAGCCGACTGTCAGGATTACGGACGGGTTTAATCGCTTTATTCGGGCATATTTTTTCGCACATGCCGCAGCCAACGCAGTGCTGCGCCAGGCTGTTTTTTTGCATAATAACGGGAACTGCCTTATGCTGCTGCATCGGTTCCGGCTGGTGACCGGTTGAAATGGTAACAGAACGGCGTTCCATTTTCGCTTCAATCGCATTAAAAGTGCAAGCAGCAACACAACTGCCGCACATTGTGCAACGGAGGGTATTATGCTCGATTTTCCAAGGCAAATCGTTCGCGGTAACTTCTTGGGTTCTCATTGTTTCCATCGTTGCACCTCCAATTCTTCATTAATAACCACGACTTCCCGTTCATTCGGGTAAACATCTTTGGTTTTGTCCCGGTCCGGTAAAATCACATTCAAGCCGCACACTTCCGATGAAATGGCAATCGTTTCATGGTCGCCGCCAACAACAACCGGACGCAATTTTTTCGAATCGCAACAGGTCATCATGTTGTTATCCGGCAGCATGGCGATGATGGTATTCGGTCCATTGATTTCCAGATGTCCGAGGGATTGGCGGATCGCCTTCAGCTCATTCCGGTCCGGACGGTTTTCCACCTCTTCGAACGGCAGCGGAGTAATAACATGCTTGTAATACTTAATCGGCCATTTCAATTCATGCAACACGTAGTGTAAAGTATATAGGAAGTTTTGTGAGTCGGATTCAAAACCAATATAGCCTTTATTTAAAGACTTCTGGAATTCTTTATTCTTTGTATAGAATGTATTTTCCCCATTGGCGCATAACGTATAACCTTGGATAAAGAACGGATGCGCGGCATAGCGGACAATATCATAGTTTGTATTTTGCCGGCATTGGACAACAATATTTTTCGCCAATAACTCCCCGCTGTCATCCCACAAGCCAAAATACGTTGCAATATCCCGCGGATCGCCAATTTCTTTCAAGGTCAATACATCCGGCCAAAAGGAAAATGCATATCCTTGATCATTTTTTTCCAATAATTCGCGGATCGCCAAGCGAGTCGTCAGCAAAAGTTCTTCTTTCGCTTCTTGCGAAGCGTTTGCCAGGTAATCCGGATAATCGTAATTGCGGAAGATATAGTAAGGCATGGCTTTTATATCGAGTCCCGGCTTGCGGTTTACTTTCGGGATCCACTCATGAACCTGGACAAAGCTATTATTTTCCATATAATCTTCCACGAGTTTCGCGCCTTTTTGCGTGCAAGCCAAAGACAATAACGGCTTATCTTTATACTCGGAAAATTCGCCGTATAAATCCTGCATTACCATTGCAAATCCTGAGTTATCGTGTCCTTCTTGTTGCGGAAGCATTAAATAGAGTGCCTTTGAAGGGAAAAAGGGCACTTTACTTTTAATCGCACCAATTCTGCACATGTTCATCCCACCTCTTTTTCATACTAAAAGAAAAAACCCAACGCAAAGACCAGGTATTGTAACCGGGATCTTCCGCTAGGGTTTTTTATACCCACGGTGTGGTGCTGTGCGACTTTGCACCAGTGCCGCTCGGTCCAGACTACTAACGCACGGAACCCTAGGCACTTCCCACATACACATGTCTTTTTGTGACGGACTTTTACTTACATAAAGTCATCGTACTTAATTATAAAAACGAAAGCTTATACTGTCAATATGAATATTAAAAGAAAGTTTATTCTGATAAATATTTTACTTCCCGGCCTTTTCGCCGAACGTCACCGTCTCTTATTGTATATTTATGCAAATCCAGAAAGTCTAGTATGGCTAAAGAAAATTTGCGGGAAGTGTTAAGTTTATCGCGTAATTCTGCGACTGTTAATATTGTCTTTTCCGCAAAATGTTGCTGTATAATTTTCGCAATGTATTGAATTGTTTTTCTGTATACAACAATATCGCCCATACGAACTAACATCCCTGCGGCAAATAACGCCTCATAAACGGCAGCAACCTCCTCGGCCCGTAACTGCAATTTTTCCGCTACTAGTTCCGCCGTCATGTCGGCGATGTCTGTTTCCGGCAACGCCGCTTCCAGTTGCAGTATCATTTTCTGCCGCCAGGAAAAATACTCTTCCGCATGACCCGGCAAAGCGATTTCAGCCCCTTCCGCCCGGATCTGACGCTGCGTTTCCCACATCTGGCTCAATGCTTCAAACTCTTTATCGGCAAGCCGCAATTTTTGCCGTAAACTTTCGCGGGAAATTCCGAACCGACGGGGAAATTTTCGGTGGTAATCATGGGCTATTGTTTGCATCTCCTGTGTTAACATTTCGCCAACCTGTTTTGAAAAATAAAAAGAGCCCACTACATCGAGCTTCCCGTCCTGTACAGCGTTGCGCAAACAGGCCTCAATTTGGGCCGCGTTAAAACAGCCGGCCATGACCTGAATTTCGTCTTTCAGCATTAACCGTTCTTCCCGGGCCGGCAGTAACGTTACAATTTGAGCCAAATCCCGCACGGACTGTGCCTGCGCCAATTCCGCCGTATAAGGCCGTTGCTTTCTGGATCTGCGGCCCGGAGAAACCAAGGCAACTGACCCTAGTAAATGCTGTGGCGAATACAGGCGAATAATCCCCCGTTCTCCCGCCATTGCCCCTAGCGGTTTTTCTAACAATAACCGAACCTGGTTAGGCGCAGAATCTTTGTACGGGTGAATTCGGCCAATATATTCCGCCGTTCCGACATGCAGCCGGACGCGCACCCCCGCTTCCGGAATATCGCCATACCATTCAGCAACGACATCCCAATTCGCGCTGACTTGCCCGCAGTCCTTTGCGACTAATGCCATGCCTCTGGCAACATCTCTTAATTCCGAACCCGACAAATTAATCGCTGCCCGTTGCCCGGCACTGACGGAATCGACCTGGACACCGTGAACTTCCAACCCGCGAACCCGTACGCCGGTTTCCGACGGCAACAGCTTCAAACTGTCGCCCGGAATAATGGTTCCGCTTAATACGGATCCGGTTACAACGATACCATGCCCTTTCGACACAAACACCCTATCAATCCACATGCGGAATGGCGCGGAACGATCGCGTTCAGGTATGGACTGCGCCAAGTTTGCCAATCCTTCGCGAAACATTTCCAGCCCGGCGCCGGTCGCCGAAGAAACTCGATAAAACGGGGCCTGCGCTAAAAAAGTAGACTGTAAAAATTCCCGCACATCTTCTTCCACTAATTCCAGCCAATCAGAATCGACTTTGTCTATTTTGGTGAGAACCACCATGCCATGTTGGAGACCATACAATTGCAGCATAGCTAAATGTTCCCTTGTTTGCGGCATGACCCCTTCATCGGCGGCAATTACCAAAATAGCGGCATCGATGCCCCCGGTTCCGGCCAACATGTTTTTTAAAAAGCGTTCATGCCCGGGAACATCAACAAACCCCACTTGTATATCGGGTGTTAATTCCAATGCGGCAAAACCTAAGTCAATGGAAATGCCCCGCCGTTTTTCCTCCTGCAGCCGATCGGTATCGGTGCCCGTTAACGCGCGGATCAATGCCGTTTTCCCATGGTCGACATGACCGGCAGTACCTATAATGATGTGTTTCACCATTTCTTATCCCTTCCTGCTTCCCAGCATGCAGCGATAATTTCCGTTTCATCCCCAGCCAGGAGACAACGAACATCGAGAATGACGTCGTCATCATGGATGCGCGCAATGATCGGAACCTTCCATTGACGGAAATAATGTTCCAGCTTGCTTGCCGTTAAGCCAAGCTGCTGCGCCCGCAGCCTAAGCCCAAAACTCTTCAATTCAACGGCGGGAAGCGCCCCTCCGCCGGCCTGTGACGCAAGGTCTATGACCTCCGCTTGCCACCCTATGCCCAGCAGCGGTGTAAATTGTTCTGCCAGAGCAATGGCTTGCTGCTGCAATTCCTCCGGGCTGCGCCGCAACATCCTCTGTGCCGGAATATCCTCTTCCGGCGTCCCCACCAAATAATCCAGCAGAGTTCCCTCTAAGGCGGCTAACGATAATTTATCAATACGCAAGGCCCGCAATAAATGGTTCGCCTTCATCTGCTGGATATATTTTTCTTTGCCGACAATAATTCCGGCTTGCCCGCCGCCCAGCAATTTATCACCGCTAAACGTGACAATATCAAAACCGGCGGCTACGGCTTCTTTGACTGTATCTTCATGGTAGCCGCCAGCAGTTATCGGCAGCAGCGTTCCGCTCCCCAAATCGTTGATACTAACTATGTCCCGTTGCCTGGCCAGCTGAACCAGTTCGCCCTCCTCCGGCTGCGAAGTAAAGCCCATAATCCGGTAATTGCTGGTGTGGACTTTCATAATTGCCGCTGTAGCTTCGGTTAGCGCCTGTTCATAGTCCGCCAAATGCGTCCGGTTCGTCGTGCCCACTTCTATCAGTTTTGCGCCGCTTTGCCGTAACACTTCCGGGATACGAAATGACCCTCCGACTTCAACCAATTGCCCCCGGCTGATAACGACCTCCCGCCCCTGGGCCAACGTGGACAAGGCCAATAATACGGCAGCGGCATTATTATTGACAACAAGCGCGGCTTCGGCGCTCGTTAATGCGCAAAGTTTTTCCTCCACATGGCTATACCGGCTGCCACGGACCCCTTTTTCCAGATCAAACTCCAAGTTGTCGTAGCCGGCAGAAGCTTCTTGAACTGCGGCTAACGCCCTGGCGCTTAACGGCGACCGGCCTAAGTTGGTGTGGATAATCACCCCGGTTGCGTTGATAACCCGCCTCAACTTAGTGGCGATTTGGCGGCGCACTATTTCTTGTACTTTAAATAAGATGCAAGGGACAGAAACATCCGGCGTTCTTCCGGTCAATATTTCCGCACGGGCTGCGGAAACGGCGTTGCGGATCGCGTCCACTAACAGCGGACGCGGACAACCTGCCAAGTCCTGGTCGGCAGCGGCTGCGGATAGAATTTGATCAACTGCCGGGATTGCGCGCAAAAGTTCTTGCATAGTTCCGGCTCCTTTCTAGTAGCAAGGATTTCTAATCTATATATAAGTGAGCCTTAGGTTCGGAGGGGGTTATTGTCCCCGCCGAACCCTTAGCGCGAACTTAAGACTGAGGCTCGAAATCTTTGATTTCGCGAAGCCGAAGTTTCCCTTTAGGGTTTCGAGTGTTATAGCCTGTTGATCCCCGACCTAAGAGGGCGGGGTCCCTGTGCCCTGTGGGTATTACAGGTTGTTAACGAGATAAATAAGTTACTTTAAGTTTTTTGCCACCTGCGAAACGAATGCCCGCGCAATGAATTCACTTCACTGACACGGGCATTAATCTATTGCGTCACACATTAAAATTGCTTTTCGGCCTAATCATTTTTTCAGCGCTGGATTTTGGAGTTCCAAGTCTGAATGTTTCATTTCACAAGTACCCTGAAATATAGCCCCTTCTCCGATAATAATCGAACCAACCTTTACATCGCCAACCAATTTTCCAGTTGGCAATAATTCCAGCTTATCCTCTAAATTAACGTTACCGTTAACCACGCCGGCAATTGTTGCTTTGCGGGCTTTTATATTCGATTTCAAAATTCCGGTAGGACCTACAACAAGATCCCCTTCGGTGTCGATATCTCCCTCAAGCTGCCCGTCAATCCGGAGAGAACCTTTCGCAGTAATCGTTCCCTTAACGCATGTATTTTTACCAACAATAGTCTCTACTTGTTCTAGTGAAATTTGTGCCTTACTTTTACTGCCAAACATAATCCACGCTCCCTATCCGGTCTCGGACACTCTGAAAATTACAAGAAACTAGCTGGATTTACAGTTGTTCCATTTACACGAACTTCATAATGGCAATGCGGTCCCGTGCTGTCGCCGGTGCTGCCCATTTCCGCGATAATATCCCCTTTGTGAACTTGCTGCCCCACGGAAACAAGAATTCGGGAGTTATGTCCGTATAATGTAACGATCCCATTGCCATGATCAATTTGTACCAACTTCCCGTATCCACCGTACCATTCGGCTTGAACGACCGTTCCGTCCGCTGTCGCTGTAATGGGAATTCCATAGTCGTTCGCTATATCAATACCCGGATGCCAATCGCCGCCCCAACCCCACGGTGAGGATCGCCAGCCAAAACGCGAAGTAACGTCCCCGCTTGCTGGCCAAATTGAGGGTATGGCGGCTGCACGAGCATTTTTGTCAATAATCTGGTCTCGAAGGTTTTCCAGACTGCTTTCCCGGACTTTTGCATTGGCCCGTAGTTCTTGAACCAAATGCGCAAGGCTGTTGATATCCGGTTCCACTGCTGGTCCGCCTTGCCCGTTAAATGTGGTACTTGGACGGGCTGTGCCTGAACGTGAAGCTTCCGGTTGCTCCTCGAGGCTCATCATCCGCCGGACTTCATTATCCAGTTGGTTCACACGACGCATATCTTCCTGTAGTACGGCTGTCTCTTTGGCAATTTGTTCAATTTGCTGTTTTTGTATGGTATTGGTTTGCCGTAAACTTTCCAATTCCGCTTTTTCCGCGCTGGCGGTGTTGATCGTATTGCGATAATTTACAAAAGCACCCGCAAAAAAGAACAGAAAAAGGAGCACTGCCATTGCCGAAACCTTAAGGGCCCGGATCGGAATCTTTATTCGGATGACGGACTGGCCTTGGTGCGGCACAACCATCAGTGTATATTCCCGTTTATCTGCCTTTCCCACCTTCAAAATATCTCTAATATCTATACCCATCACCTTCTTCACTCTACCAACAAACATGTTTATCAGCCAACTAATCTAATTCAACGCATTTTTTCATTTTCCTGCTGAATGGCATATTTTTTTTCAGCGGCCTTTCGCAGCGCCTGTTGTTCTTCTTCCGTTAAAAAATACGTCGACTGGCTGTTAATAATCGGTTTTGCGTATACCCGCGATTCATCACGGCCGAACAAACTGGATATTACGACCCCATCATTGTGCGCATCTAACAATGCCAGCGCAAAACTCAAATCACTGCCTGTGTTTTCAAACGCATTGTAACGAACTAAGTTTGTTTTTTGCAGGCAACGACTTGTCAATTCGTCCAAACGTCGGCAGTCACCTTGCAGGCTTTTAACCTGGATCAAAGTCTGCCGGAGTTCTGCGATGTGTGCAAGCAACAATTCTTCCAAGTTCGCGTTCTCCATGCCGCGCATCATCGTCTTGTAACGTTTTGTCATTCTATTCATTTTTATCAAATCAACCATGAATAGAACCAGTACAATAAGTAATAGGAGCAGCGTAATCGCCATTACATATTCTAAATTATTGATCAAAGCAGTCATAATTTGGGCCTTCAATTCCATTTGCCTGCACACCCTTCGTTTGTCTTATTCTTTTTCCGGCGGCGCTCCCGCAGCGGCCGCCGGCGTTGTTCTATTCTTCTTCCAAGATCATTCTGGCTAACGGGAAGGGTGACAAAGCACGTTTCAAAATACCATGGACATGGGCGATGAGCACACCGTAATTTACAATCGGCACCCCCGCTTCCCTTGCTGCCGATAGCCGGTAAAGCATTTCCCGGCGGTTCAACATACACGCGCCGCAATGAATAATCAATTTATATTGGGCAATATCCGGCGGGAAAGTTCCCCCTGACACCCAATGAAAATCCAAGTCCCCACCAACGATCTGCCGCAGCCAGCGCGGGATCTTCACATGGCCAATATCATCGGCTTGCCGGTGATGGGTACAGCCTTCCGAGATCAGCACTTTATCACCCGGCTGTAAATGATCGATAGCCTTTGCGCCGACTACAAGCGTGTTCAAGTCACCCTTGTAACGCGCCATCAAAATGGAAAAAGAAGTTAGCAAGATTTCAGGCGGCGTGTCGGCGTCCGCCTTCAAAAACTCTTGCGAATCAGTAACCACGAGACGCGGCGGCCGCTGCAAATTATCCAGTGCTTCCCGCAATTCCCGTTCCTTTACAACAATACTATATGCATCGTGATCCAATAAATCCCGAATGGTCTGTACTTGGGGCAAGATCAAGCGTCCTTTGGGCGCTGCTAAATCAATCGGTACGACTAACACGACCGCATCGCCGGGATTAACCAGGTCACCAATAATCGGCGGCCCTTCCCAATCATCAGGGGCGTTCTTAATCAACTGTGTTTTCAGTTCTTCAATCCCCCTCCGGTCCTTTGCACTGACCGGCAGTAACGGCAGCCCTAAAATAGCACCCCATTCTTGACAGTGTTTTTGGCTCTCGCTGTCCAAGTCAATTTTGTTGACAACGCCGACAACCGGAATTTTTCGTTTCTGTATCGACGTCAACAGCTCTTTTTCCGCGTCCCCAATACCCATAGTTGGCTCAACCACAAGGATCGCTAAGTCCGCTTTATTTAATACCTGCATCGTCCGTTCAACACGCAATCCGCCTAATTGACCGACATCGTCAATCCCTGCGGTATCAATAATCATAACCGGTCCGATCGGTAATATTTCCATCGCCTTGTATACGGGGTCGGTTGTTGTCCCCGCCACATCGGAAACCAGTGCAATTTCCTGGTTGGTCAAGGCATTGATTAAACTGGATTTACCCGCATTTCGCCGGCCAAAAATCGCAATGTGCAACCTTGACCCTTTTGGTGTATCTTCCATTGTGCCCCCTCTCCTGCCGCCCTGCAGCGCCTTAAATAATTCATTTTCTATTCATATTACAACATATTTATATAAGTGAGCCTTAGGTTCGGAGGGGGTTATTGCCCCCTCTGAACCCTTAGAGCGAACTTAAGACTGAGGCTCGAAATCTTTGATTTCGCGAAGCCGAAGTTTCCCTTTAGGGTTTCGAGTGTTATGGCCTGTTGATCCCCGACCTAATAGGGCGGGGTCCCTGTGCCCTGTGGGTATTACAGGCTGTTAACGAGATAAATTTTCACGTTTTGTCGGATAAACGGACTACGCCCGGACTCGTCATCAATTGCGGATTTAATATTTTCGTTAATTCTTCAGCTGTTAATCCACTCTCGGCTAACGCGATCTCTTCAAACGAACGTCTGTCTTTGCCAACAAGGTGCGCAAGATGGGAAGCGCGGTCGTAGCCGATATAAGGCACCAGCGCAGTAACGGCTGCCAAACTGTTTTCTAAAAGATAACGGCACTGCTCCTCATTGGCCGCAATGCCCTGCACACAAAATTCACGAAAAACACGGACACTATTTGCCAAAAGTTCCAAATTTCCCAATAAGTGATGGGCAATCAGCGGCATAAACGAATTTAACTCCAATTGTCCGGATTGGGCGGCGAGTGTAATGGCAACATCACCGGCGATAACCTGGAACGCTGCTTGGTTAACCGCTTCCGGAATAACTGGATTCACTTTCCCCGGCATAATGGATGATCCTGCCTGGCGTTCCGGCAACCGGATTTCCCCGAGTCCGGCAAATGGACCCGACGACAGCAGTCGCAAATCATGGGCAATTTTACTCAAATTTACCGCTAAAGTCTTTACCAAACCGGATACTTCAACAAATACATCGGCATTTTGCGTGACATCAATCATATTTTCCGCTCTGGATAAACCAAACCCGGAATACATGCGCACACGGTCGTTTACCATATAAATATACTTTTTATCGGCATTCAAGCCGGTCCCTACTGCCGTACCGCCAAGATTGATTTGCCGCAATCGTTCTTCTACTTTGTATAACCGCCACCGGTCGCGGGCTATCGCCTGCGCGTAAGCGCTGAATTCCTGTCCGAGCATGATTGGAACGGCATCTTGCATTTCGGTCCGTCCCACTTTGATCACGTGTGCAAATTCCGCCTCTTTTTCTTGCAAAGCTTCTTGCAAACGAGCACATTCCTCACTGAGTAGTTTCAAGAGCCATAACGCTGCAATCCGCAGCCCGGTGGGATATACATCATTTGTTGATTGCTGCAGGTTAACATGATTCAGTGGATGAATGATTGCATATTCGCCCCTGTCTTTTCCCAGCAGTTCCAATGCCCGGTTTGCCAGAACTTCATTCACATTCATATTGGTTGACGTGCCGGCGCCGCCTTGCAGGGCGTCCACAACGAATTGATCTTGCCATTGCCCGTTCACCACTTCGTCGGCAGCCTGAATCAAGGGAGCGGCAATATCCTTGGACAAATGACCTAGTTCGCAATTTACTTCCGCAGCGGCTTTTTTGATCAAAGCAATTGCTTGAATTAGCCTTGGATGGACACGCCAACTTGTCAGGGGGAAATTTTCCACAGCCCTTACCGTATGTATTCCATAATACGCTTTTTCTGGAACTTCCCGCTGACCCAGCAAATCTTCTTCAATGCGCATTGCGCCACTCCCTCTATCGTTGTTTTTTTGTTTCACGTGAAACAAAAAAACTCAAGGCCAAACTTTTTATTCAACATTCCATTTGCTATCCTCGTTAATCCACTCGTCATTGCAGTAACGTTTCAACCGGCTGTCATTTCGCTTTTCTTGCCGCCGGCTCACATAACACGATACATTAACGGTTTACTACACAATAAAATTCGCTCTCACTTTATGGGTTGGCACATAGGCGGCAGAAGACATTGTTTCGATAATGCGATCCAATTCTTCCGCCGAATGGAATTCGATTTCAATCCGGCTCTTCAATTTTCCCGGTTTAATATGCACTTTCGTTCCCAACAACATTTTTAAGCGATCTTCCGCTTCAGCCATAAATACTTCTTTGGGGATTGGTGCAGAAACTTGCCGCTCTGTCGGACTTTCATTGAGTTTACGAACCAATTCTTCTGCGTCTCTGGCCGATAAATCTTCGTCAATGATCCGCCTAGCAGCTTGGATTTGTAATTCCTCATTATCTAACGCCAGTAATGGTCTTGTTTGACCCATCGTTAATGTTCCACGTGAAACAAAATCTTGGATAGGATCCGGCAAATGAATAAGCCGAACCATATTGGCAATATACGACCGACTACGTCCAACACGGTTTGCCACGGCATCCTGTGTTAAATTAAATTCATCCATTAACCTGCGGTAAGCAAACGCTTCCTCAATGGGATTCAAATCTTGCCGCTGCAAATTTTCAATCAAAGCAATTTCCGTCATTTGTGAATCGGTGTATTCACGAATCACCGCCGGGATCGTTCTAAGTCCCGCCAACTGCGAGGCCCGCCAGCGCCGTTCGCCCGCCACTAATTCAAACCCTTTCGCCATTTTGCGAACCACAACCGGCTGTAAAACGCCATATTGTTTAATGGATTCTGCCAGCTCCGATAATTTTTCCGGTTCGAATAGCCGGCGAGGCTGGAAGCGGTTGGCCACTATTTCTCGCACGGCAATTTCCGCAATATTCTCCTTATCGGAAGCTTGTACTCCACTAGTAGAAATTAATGCATCCAAACCGCGACCTAAACCACGTTTATTCATCCCCGATCACCTCCTTGGCAAGTTCTAAATATACTTCCGCCCCTTTTGATTTTGCATCATAAACAATAACTGGCTGACCGTGGCTCGGGGCTTCGCTTAAACGCACATTCCGAGGAATAATGGTTTGATACACTTTATTTCGAAAATGTCGTTTTACCTCATCCACCACTTGAATGGATAAATTGGTCCGCGCATCAAACATCGTCATCAGAACACCTTCCAAATTCAGTGCCGGATTCAGATTTCGCTGCACTAAAGAAATGGTATTCATCAATTGTGAAACTCCTTCCAAAGCATAAAACTCACATTGGATAGGAACCAAAACGGATGATGCCGCCGTTAATGCGTTCAATGTAAGCAGCCCAAGTGATGGCGGGCAATCAATAATGACAAAATCATACTGGTATTTCACTTGTTCCAATGCTCTCTTCAGCCGATTTTCACGCGACATAACAGAAACCAATTCGATTTCAGCCCCCGCCAGTTGAATGGTCGCCGGCGCCAAAAATAAATTGTCCACTTCCGTCGATACAACAATTTCCGCCATATCAATATCATTTACTAAAACGTCATACGTACAGCGTTTGATGCCGGATTTATTGAGACCTAATCCGCTAGTAGAATTTCCTTGCGGATCAATATCCACCAATAAAACCTTTTTTCCCAGTTTAGCCAGGCAAGCTCCCAAATTTACCGCCGTAGTGGTTTTACCCACCCCGCCTTTTTGATTAGCAATAGCGATTATTTTGACCACATTTTTCACCTCATATAAGCTCCAATAACCATCTTTTTATTATAATGTAGTTTCCCTAGTCCGACAATAAAATCCTGCGACTCCCCCCTTACTTTAATAAATATCTTATAATTGCCATAGAGAAGCTGACTTTTCTTGACAGAAAAGTTTCCGCAGTCTATCATTAAATTCAAACATCATTTTGTTCCTGATTAACTAACACATGCACCTATATATAGCAATTTTTTTAGGCAGCGCAAGAAACATCGAACGACTGTAGGAGGTTGTCATGCAAACGTTCTACCCAACGATAACGACCCTAAAGGCTTCCGAAGTTCGCCGTTATGCCGGTCTTAGTCCGCAAACAAAGTTCTCAGAACAAATGCTGCAAACAGCGATGCGCGAGGCAATCATCCTCATTCATCCGCAAGGAACTTGGAATACATACCCCTATGACGATATTTCCCATATAATTTATACGCCAGATCCTGTTCCCTTGGAAGGAAAAAACATTCAAAAATTTCTTACGGGCGCTGTACAAGTTGCCATCTTGGCAGTAACGATTAGTGCCGCTCTGGAGGAAGAAGTGACCCGTTTATTTGCCAATAATTCATATACAGCCGCCTTGTTGCTGGATTCAGCAGGAACTGCCGCAGTTGAGCAAACGGCAGATGATATATGCCGCATCATTCGTCATCAGTCCGCTGCTGCCGGTTTAGTAAGTGGCAACCGGTTTAGTCCTGGCTATGGCGACTGGAATATTTTGTCACAAAAAGAAATTTTACCTCTCTCTGGAGGCCCAACGCTGGGAATTAGCCTCACCGCCGCGGCGATGCTGGTCCCGCGGAAGTCAGTTACGGCCGTCGTCGGTTTATATCCAACGCAAGCCCAAAGCTATCCGCTCAATACAAACCATCTCAGTTGCCAGAATTGTAATCAAAATTCCTGCCTGGCACGAAAGGAGACAACAAATCATGATAAAGATTTTTGATGGCGGCTTGGGTACCATGCTGCAAGCAGCCGGCTTACCCCCGGGATATTGCCCGGAATTATGGACACTGGAAAATCCGGAAGCATTAGCCGAGATTCACGGCCAATATGTTTTGGCGGGATCCAATATCATCACCACCAACACCTTTGGCGCAAACCGGATCAAATTAAGCCACTATAACCTGCAAGATAAGGTAGCGCTTCTGAATGCAGCCGCCGTAAAAACGGCACGATCCGCCTGTGGGCCTGATACACAAATTGCCGGTTCGCTTGGCCCAACCGGTAAATTCATAGCACCGCTTGGCGATCAATCGTTTGAAACCACTTATGACGTGTATTACGAGCAAGTCCAGTGCCTTGACGCTTCCGGCGTTGATATGATTATTATCGAAACAATTATTGATATCCAGGAAATGCGGGCTGCTCTGCTAGCGGCCAAAGCCGCTACCAAGAAACCAATCATCTGCCAATTTTCGTTTGGCGCAGATGGTCGTACCGTTACCGGCACAGACCCGGTTACAGCGGCCATAACCCTCTCTTCCCTAGGTGCCAATGTGATTGGCGCCAACTGTTCGCTCGGACCGGAGCAACTTTTGGAAGTTGTTTCTAAAATTGCCCAAGCAACAAACCTGCCAGTTAGCATCCAACCAAATGCCGGCATGCCGCGCCTGGAAAACGGGCGAACGATCTTTCCGATGACACCGGAGCAAATGGCCGAATGGGCGCCAAAATTAGTGGAAGCGGGAGCAACATACATCGGCGCCTGCTGCGGTTCAACCCCTGCCCACATCAAGGCAGTCCGGAACACTTTACAACATTGCGGCTATCTGACAAACCCGCCGCAACGTATACGACATAGAATTGCAACGGCCTTAACAAGCCGCACGAAAACGGTCTACCTGGGCGCAAATTTCCCACCCGTCGTCATCGGTGAGCGGATTAATCCAACCGGCCGGAAAGCGTTGGCTGCCGATCTCCGCGACAAAGACTTTACTTCCATAAAAAAAGAAGCACTGGCCCAAATCCAAGCCGGTGCAGAAATCCTAGACGTAAATATGGGCGTGCCAGGCATTGACCAGGCCGAAACGATGAAACAAGCCGTCGAAACCTTGTCGATGCTGGTCTCGTCCCCCCTCTCTATCGATACAACCGATCCGTTTGCCTTGGAAGCAGGCCTTCGCTATTATCCCGGACGGGCTTTGATCAACTCCTTGACCGCTGAACCAAAACGGCTGGAACAATTTTTGCCATTGGCCAAAAAATATGGGGCCGCCATAATCTGCCTCCCTGTGACCGGCGCTGGGTTACCTTCTACCCCAGCAGAAAAAATTGAAGCAATCCGGACGATCATAACCGCAGCACATCAAGCGGGGTTAACCGATGCCGACTTCGTTCTTGATGCGCTGGTATTAACGCTGGCTGCCAACCCCGATGCCGGCAAGGGTATCCTCGAAACATTACGCTTGTATCGGCAGCATTTTGGGTTCCCAACAACCATGGGGTTAAGCAATGTCTCCTACGGCCTGCCCCGCCGCGAATTAATCAATGCTTCATTCTGCTGCATGTGTCTGGCAGCCGGCTTGGATGCGCCGATTTTAAATCCCTATGATACCTCCATGCAGGATGCATTGGCTGCATCGGCCGTAATTCTCGGTCAGGATGTTGGCAGCAAAAACTATATTCAAAAACAGGCTCCAAAAGAAACGCTGCCCCAGGCAACCACTGCGCCAACCCCGTCCAATCCCCTGGAAGCAATTCGCCAAACTGTCATCAACGGCGAAAAAGAAAGCATCATTCCATTAATTAAAGCCGCATTAGATGGCGGATATTCGCCCCTCGAAATTACGGATAAAGCACTTACCGCTGCCATGAATGAAGTGGGAACAGCGTTTGGCGCCGGCCGGTGCTATCTGCCACAAGTTATGTTAGCCGCAGAAACCATGCGAGCCGCATTTATAACCATCAAAGAAACGTTACCTGCCCATTCCGTAAAAAGTCTTGGAACCGTCATTCTCGCGACCGTAGAGGGCGATATCCATGATCTTGGTAAAAACATTGTCGCTGCTCTTATGGAAAATAATGGTTTTTGCGTTGTTGATCTGGGAAAAGACGTTCCACCCCAAACAATCTTAGAGGCAACAAACACCTATAAACCGGATATTGTCGGCCTCTGCGCGTTAATGACAACCACTTTGCCGGCGCTGGATGAAACGATTGCCGTTCTGCGGGCCGCCAATTCCACAGCCAAGATTATCGTCGGCGGCGCAGTCCTTACTCCGGAATATGCACAGCAAGCAGGAGCGGACGCCTACGCAGCAGACGGAATTCAAGCCGTAAACATCGCCAAAACGTTGATAGCAAAGTGATTGGCATGTAAAAACAATTGCCCTGCAGCAATCGCTGCAGGGCAATTTTACGATCTCGTTTAGAACGGGGCAAACCCCATCTGGTTCCATAGACTTTGGCGCGTCTCCTCATAATACGATTCAATGATCTTCCGATGATTCAATTCCCACTCTGCCAACATCAGCAAGATCTTTTTTCCTTCCGGAGCCGCAGTGTGCGTTGCCGCGTTCTGATAGAAAGTATACAGATCTGTTTCGATAAACATTGCCAGCCGCAAGGCCGACAAGTCTGTGGTAGATGTATTGATGCCAACTGTCGGTTCCGGGCCTGCACCGCTGCCACGGCGGTAAAAGGTCGACCATTTCATACTTTCCTGATCATACAGACTCATATCCAGATCCTCGGTCCACTTGCCATTTTTCAAGAGGGAATCATACTGTTCCTGCAAAAACTCCTGGTGCGTTTTTTCCCACTGGGAAAGCTCCAAAAACATTTTTTTTGCTTCCCCATCCTGAACTTGTTCCGCCGCACCGGCAAAAAAAAGTTCACCTTCCTTCTCCATACTCAGAGCAAATTGAATAACCGCCAAGGAATTTTCCACACTACAAAACCTCCTTCTCAATTATAAAATATGCACATTATGGACTACGGGTCTGCTTGCACCCGGACACTACTAGCGTTTGGGGATTTTTAACTTTAAATAGACCGCTTTGTCATCTTGCGTCTGCTCTACTTTAATCTTCATCCCGGCTTTTTTCATTTGGTCGATGACACTATGGATAGTATTTAAAAATATCCTGACATCTTTGATCATACGGACAATATTCTGTTTTGGCTTAGCCGGTTCCTCCTGCTGTACCACCCGTTCAACAAGTTCTTCGGTTTCACGTACGTTCAATTTTTTAGCCTGCACATCCTGCAGCACACTGAATTGCTGTTTTTCGTCGTCCAGCTTCAACAACGCCCGAGCATGGCGTTCCGTAAGATTTGTTTCGAGAATAACCTTACGCACGTCGTCTGACAACTTCAGCAAGCGGAGCTTGTTCGCAATGGTCGATTGATTTTTCCCAACCCGGCGGGCCAATTCCTCCTGAGTAAAGCCGAAATTCGCCAATAATTGCTGAAATCCCAACGCCTCATCCAAATAATGAAGGTCCTCGCGCTGCAGATTCTCAATCATCGCCACCTCTGCGGCTTCTTTATCGCTAAAATTTTTAACAATGGCAGGAACCATCGCCAACTGCGCTAATTTTGCCGCCCGCAACCGGCGCTCACCGGCAATCAACTCATAACCGGAGGATGCCGGCCGAACTAATAAGGGCTGGATGATGCCAAACTCACGGATCGAAGCCGCCAATTCCTGCAATGCTTCGTCATCAAATAACTTTCTTGGTTGATAAGGGTTAGGAACGATAGAATCAACAGCGATTTCCTGCACATTTGAAAGTTCGTCCTCAGAAACCGCACTCTTCTCAGCCATAGACACATCTTCTGGTTTAGGTGCCGCCTTACTTGTCCCAAATCCTATCAATTGTGCAAATCGCTTCATCTATGCACCGCCTTCTCGAATCCTCTACCTATACTATATCATAAAGGGTCTTTTTCCGGAATTCCCGCACGCCGCGGGTATTTGTCAGGTGTACCCTTTTTCTTCTCAATATAAATAACGGCTCTGACATCATCCAACCCCGGTAAAGAGATTTCTTTGACCTGGTGGATGTGTCCGCCCAACAACCGGATCGCCGTCTCCGCGGCGGCAATTTCTTCCCGAAACTTCGCGCCTTTCATCGCCACGAAATAGCCCCCCGTTCGGACAAACGGCAAACAAAGTTCGCACAAGACGCTCAAGCGCGCCACCGCCCGGGAAACCGCCACATCAAAGCGGGCTCGGTATGGTTTTTGGCGTCCAGCTTCTTCTGCCCGCAAATGGCGAATCTCAACATCTTTGAGTCCCAACGCCTGAGTAACTGTCTGCAAAAAAACCGTTCTCTTCTGCAGCGAATCGATCAAGCACAGATCAATATCGGGCCGGACAATTTTTAACGGCAAACCTGGGAAGCCCGCACCGGTTCCAACATCCACAACAGAACAGCCTGTCGGAAACACCACCGGATCCAAGCAAGACAAAGAATCAATAAAATGCTTCACGGCAATTTCCTGCGGCTCCGTGATCGCCGTCAGGTTCATTTTCTGGTTCCATTCCAGAAGAAGCTCCTGATACTGGGAAAAAGATCGGATTTGCTCATCCGAAAGCGGCAGGGAAAAATCTACTGCCGCTTTTTTCAATTGCTCAGAAAAATTCACTTATTGGTCACCCCGCCGTCGCTGTTCAAGATATACCAGCAAAATCGAAATATCAGCAGGCGATACGCCGGAAATTCGGGTGGCCTGTCCCACAGATACCGGTCGTATTTTATTCAATTTTTGCCGAGCTTCCAAGGCCAAGCCGGCAACGGTTTCATAATCCAAGTCCAGCGGCAACTGCTTCGCTTCCAATTTCGCCAACCGATCCACCTGTTCCTGCTGTTTGCGGATATATCCTTCATACTTCACTAAAATCTCAACCTGTTCACGCACTTCTTCCGTAAGTTTTGGCAGCGCAAAAGATTCTCGCAGCGCTTCATACGTGATTTCGGTTCTCCGCAACAAATCGTACAAAGTCGACCCGCTTCGGAGTTCGGATGACCCCATTGAAAGCAAAATTTGTTGTGTTTCCGAGTTTGGCGCTACACTAAACTCGCGCAACAATTGAATTGCTTCCTGCACAGCATCCCGTTTCCGGCAAAAACGCTCATAACGCGGTTTGTCAACCAAACCAATAGCCCAGCCTTTATCGGTCAATCGCAAATCGGCATTATCATTCCGCAACAGCAGGCGGTATTCCGCGCGCGAAGTCATAATACGATACGGTTCCGGCGTTCCTTTTGTCACCAAATCATCAATCAAAACCCCAATATATGCTTCCGAACGCGATAATGTAAAGGCAGGCTTATCCTGAACCCGCAGTGCCGCATTAATTCCGGCAATCAACCCCTGCGCCGCTGCCTCTTCGTATCCCGATGTACCATTGGCTTGTCCGGCCGAAAAAAAGCCGCGCAACGATTTACATTCTAACGAAGAAGTTAGCTGGGTTGGATCAATGCAATCGTATTCAATTGCATAGCCCGGGCGCATGATTTCCGCCTTTTCCAATCCGGGAATCGTCCGTAAAAACGCCAACTGGACGTCTAACGGCAAACTGGTTGACATCCCTTGTACATACATCTCACAAGTCGAGCGTCCTTCCGGCTCAATAAACAGCTGATGCGCTTCTTTATCCGCAAACCGCACCACTTTATCCTCAATCGATGGGCAATACCTAGGCCCCGTGCCTTCAATCTTGCCGGAATACAGCGGCGCGCGATGCAAGTTAGCGCGAATAATTTGATGGGTCGCCTGGTTCGTATACGTCAGCCAACACGGAATTTGCTCCCGCGTATCAATATCACTCATGAAAGAAAAATTTCTCGTCTTCTCATCTCCCGGTTGGATCGACATACGGGAAAAATCGAGCGAACGATAGTCAACCCGCGCCGGTGTGCCGGTCTTGAAGCGCATCAGCTCAATGCCCAGGCTGCGCAAGGAATCCGTCAATTGATCCGCGGAACGTTGCCCATTCGGACCACCGGAATACGATAAATCGCCCAAAATAATCTTGGAACGCAAATAAGTCCCACTGGCCAAAATTACGCTTTGGCAATGGTACACATCGCCATTTTCACCCTGTACGCCGCAAACCTGCTCATCTTCGACCAAAATTTTTGTGACCAGTACTTGTTTTACCGACAAGTTAGCCTGGTTTTCCAGCACTTGTTTCATTCGTTTCTGGTACAGATGTTTATCGGATTGCGCCCGCAAAGCATGAACCGCCGGTCCTTTGGCCGTATTCAGCATCCTCATTTGAATACAGGTATAATCTGCATTATAGCCCATTTCGCCGCCCAATGCGTCAATTTCCCGCACCAAATGCCCTTTAGCCGGTCCTCCCACCGAAGGATTGCAAGGCATAAGCGCAATATTATCTAAATTCAGCGTAGCAACCAAGGTTTTGCAGCCCATCCTGGCTGCAGCCAGCCCCGCTTCACAGCCGGCATGACCGGCGCCAATTACGATTACGTCATAGGAACTTACACTAAACAAAACACTTCATCTCCTGCATTCAAGTCATCCCCAGACCCTGATTTATTTACCGATACAAAAGCGGCTGAAAATCTCATCAATAATGTCCTCGTTGACGGTTTCCCCTGAAATTTCCCCTAATTTCTCCCACGCAGCCCGCAAATCGATGACTTGAAAATCCACCGGCAATCCGGCCTCAATCGTATTTTGCGCATCCGTCAAATTTTGCGCTGCCTGGCGAAGAATTTCTTCTTGGCGCACATTGTTGACAACCGCTCCATCACTTGCGCTAACCTGGCCTGCATAAACCATATCGACAATGCTTTGTTCCAACACATCCAATCCGGTCCCGGCCGCGACAGAAATCGTAATGACTTGCCGCTTCCCAACCTGCGCCGTCAATTCCGCCCTGGACAATTGTTCCGGAAGATCCGATTTATTAATCAAAATAATCGCTTTTTGCTCCGCCAGCAAGTCCAGGACCTGTAGATCTTCCTGCGTCAATGGCTGCGATGCATCCAAAAGCAGCAGCACCAGGTCGGCCGTTTCGGCAAACGTCCGGCTGCGATCGACGCCGATTTTCTCCACTGCATCGCTTGTTTCCCGTATGCCGGCAGTATCAACAATACGAAGCGGGATGCCGCGGATATTCACAAATTCTTCAATGCTATCCCGTGTAGTACCGGGAATATCGGTAACTATAGCCCGATTTTCCCGCAGCAGCGCGTTCAGCAAGCTCGATTTGCCCACATTCGGTTTGCCAATAATCACGGTCTGCAGCCCATCCCGCAAGATCCGTCCCGCACTCGAAGTAGCCAACAACCGTTGGATTTCTTGCGCAATGATTTGTAATGAAAAACGGACGTTCTCCACCGACAACTCTTCGATATTTTCTTCCGGAAAATCGATGGTTGCTTCCAATTGCGCAATCATTCCTAAAATTTGCTCCCGCAGGCCGCGAATTTTCAGAGCCAACTCGCCTTGCAAATGGCCCACTGCCATTCGTAATGAAGCGTCTGTTTTCGCCCGAATGATATCAATGACCGCTTCCGCCTGTGTCAAATCAAGGCGGCCGTTCAAAAATGCCCGTTTGGTAAATTCCCCCGGTTCAGCCAGCCGCGCTCCATAGCGCAGCGTCAAGGCTAAAATTTGCCGCAAAACCACGGGACCACCATGGCACTGGATCTCCACCACGTCTTCCCGCGTATAAGAATGGGGCTCTTTCATGACGATCAACACAACCTCGTCCACAATAAAGCCTTTTTCCGGATCAATAATGTGGCCATAGTATAGATGACCGCCCATTCCCCCGCTAATATTTTTCTCTTTCGCACTCTGAAACAAGGCAGCGGCTATTTCCACCGCATTTTTACCGCTCAACCGGATAACGCCAATGCCGCCATCGCCAACCGCAGTCGCAACCGCGCTGATTGTATCTTCCTGCATAAAATGCCGCCCTCCTTTTTTAGTACAAGGTGAACCACACAATATAAGTGAGCCTTAGGTTCGGAGGGGATTATTGCCCCCTCCGAACCCTTAGAGCGAACTTAAGACTGAGGCTCGAAATCTTTGATTTCGCGAAGCCGAAGTTTCCCTTTAGGGTTTCGAGTGTTATAGCCTGTTGATCCCCGACCTAAGAGGGC
>Ga0316604_10000590_pt1 | contig 41350 bp, 30 predicted proteins | sample OWC_soil_day20_C_FD_207650 | JGI IMG/M metagenome (GOLD analysis project Ga0316604, IMG submission 207650) | Wetland soil microbial communities from Old Woman Creek delta, Ohio, United States - OWC_soil_day20_CT | ecosystem: Environmental > Terrestrial > Soil > Wetlands | place: USA: Ohio...
ATCCGCGTCGTCGGATCCGAGAGCTCAATGCCATCCCGGAACGGGACCGTACCGATGAACAGTGGGATGAGCTCAACGAGCTCGAAATCCGCACCGCACCCGGCAACAGGGAGTCGAACGGGCAGCAGGAGAAGCGGCAGAATCCCGCCGGGCAGGTTCGTCGCCCCGACCGCAACCAGGGGCCAAAGAACAACAATCCTCGGCCCGATCAGCGACCGCAGGAAGGTCGGCCCGCCGATGGTCGGCCGCCCAAACGCCAGCACCGACGTCCGAAGCGCCCCACCGAGACGCCTGGCAACAGCTGATTGGCTGTTGTTGGCCATTGCAAAAAAACCGAGCGTGCTCGGTTTTTTTTTGAGTGCGAGCGAGCCGTCGGGGTCAGCGCGTCGGGGCGCCGCTCGCCGTCTGCCCGAAAAGCAGCGCCTTGGACTCGTCGGTCACTGTCGGCACGGTATTGATTTCCTTGGCCAGGCGATACGCGCGCTCGACCGCGGGACGCGCCTCAATCAGCTCAAACCAGCGCTTGAGGTTGGGGAAGTCGTCCAGTTTCTGCTGCTGTCGCTGCCACGGAACAATCCACGGATAGCACGCCATGTCGGCGATGCCATAGTCGCCGGCGATATATTCGCGCTCGCTCAGGCGCTTGTTGAGCACGCCGTACAGGCGATTGGTTTCCTTGACATAGCGGCCGATGGCATAGGGGATCTTCTCCGGCGCGTAATGGCCGAAATGGTGATTTTGCCCGGCCATCGGGCCGAGCCCCGCCATTTGCCAGAACAGCCACTCGAGCACTTCTGTGCGGCCGCGTAGCGTGTCCGGGATGAATTTCCCGGTCTTTTCGGCCAGATAGAGCAGGATCGCACCGGACTCGAAAACCGAAACGGTTGCGCCGCCGTCGGCGGGGTCGTGGTCGACGATCGCGGGAATGCGGTTGTTCGGTGAAATACGGAGAAATTCGGGGGCGAATTGCTCGCCCTTCGAGATATTGACTGGAATGATGCGGTACGGGATCTGCGCTTCTTCCAGAAATATCGTGATTTTGTGACCGTTCGGGGTCGTCCAGTAATAGAGATCAAGCACGACAGTTCTCCTTCTTGTATACGTTATGAACCTAGAAAAAGCAGTTGACCACGACGAACATGCCGCGAAGCCAATCCCGTGGGACGGCGGAAAAACAACAAGCTAAATCGTTTTTTTGAATCACCCAGCGGGTGAGAAGTGAAATTCTCCAAAATCGACGCTCTTCGTTGTGCCCGCTGTACCCCAAGGGTATTTCCTGCGGGGCATGTCGTTGTGGTTTCAATTGCGTCCTTTAGGACGAATCCTGTTGCTCGTAGTGGGCGAATTTTTCGAGCACGGTCGCCATCTCGCGCTCGTCGAGCAGCACCGGGTCGCCGAGTTGGCAGGCGCGCCAGTATTGCTCGCAGAGTGCTTCGAGTTCAACGGCCAGGTCGAGCGACTGATCGAGTTTGCGGCCAAAAACGAGCATGCCGTGGTTGGCCAGCAGACAGGCGTTGCGCTGCGCCATCGCCGCCAGCGCGGCGTCGGATAGTTCCTGGGTGCCGAAGGTGGCGTAGCTCGCGCAGCGCAGCGTATCGCCGCCGAAGCGGGCGATCATGTAGTGGTAGGGAGGGATGTCGCGGCGCAGACAGGCGAGGCTGGTGGCAAACGGCGAGTGCGCGTGAACGATGGCGCCGGCTTCGCTGCGGGCAGCATAGACGTCGCGGTGAAAGCGCCATTCGGACGACGGCTTTCGCCGACCCGAGACCGAACCGTCGAGGCGCATGAAGACGATGTCCTCCGGCGCCAGTGATTCGTAAGGAATGCCGGTCGGCGTAATCAGGAAGCCCGCTTCGCCGTTCTCCTCGGCGCGCACGCTGAGGTTGCCGGCGATTCCCTTGTTGAGCCCGCTGGTTATGGTGCGGCAGGCGGTGGCGATCAGTTTATGGCGCAGCTCAGGCATGTTGGCTTTCCTCAAGGAACAAATTGGCGCAACCCGACCACGTTTGCTAAGCGGGGTGTTGGCAACCTCAAGCGCAGGCGCTTGGTTACATTGGCCGCGAAGTCGTAGTGATCAACGAACCGGATGATGCCATTTCGTTGTTCCGTTTGACAGGGGGTATCGGCAGCCCGTTCTGATTGGAGCGTATTTCAAGAACAGGCTTCAGTTGTTCCGGCGCCGGTCAGTTTTTTTCTCGCCAATGACGTTTATCGTGCCATCGGCTTGCTGCTCTTCAAGGCGTACGCCAAATCCCCACAGTTGGGACAGGTGTTCGAGCACGGTGTCGTACTGCGCGTCGAGTTTTTGCCGCTGGTGTGAGAAATGGCGCAGTGTCAGCGATCGGTCGCCGCGCAGGTCGACGTTCCAGACCTGGATGTTCGGTTCTCGGCTGCCCAAATTGTATTGTTCGGCGAGTTGGCTGCGCAGCGTGCGGTAGCCCTGGTCGTCGTGGATCGCATCGATCTGCAAGTGGCTGCGCGTATCGTCGTCGAGCGCAGAAAAGAAGCGGAATTCGCGCATCACCCGGGGCGAGAGGAACTGGGCGACGAAGCTCTCATCCTTGAAATTGCGCATCGCGAAGTCGAAGGTCTGGCGCCAGTCCGTGCCCGCGATGTCCGGGAACCATTCGCGATCTTCTGCGCTCGGCTGCTCGCAGATGCGGCGGATGTCGCGCCACATTGCAAAACCGAGCGCGTAGGGATTGACTCCCGAGTAATGGGGGCTGTTGTAAGGCGGTTGATAGACGACATTGGTGTGCGACTGCAGAAACTCGAGCATGAAACCGTCGGACAGGCCGCCTTGGTCGTAGAGCGTGTTGAGCAAGGTGTAGTGCCAGAAACACGCCCAGCCCTCGTTCATCAGCTGAGTCTGGCGTTGCGGGTGGAAATACTGGCCGATCTTGCGCACGATGCGGACCACCTCGCGTTGCCACGGCTCAAGCAGCGGTGCGTTCTTTTCAACAAAATAGAGCACGTTCTCTTCAGGCTCCTCGGGAAATCGCGACTGCTCGCGACGTACCTCGGCGCTCGGGTGCGGCGGCAATGTTCGCCACAGGTCATTGACCTGCGTCTGCATGTACGCCTCGCGTTCCTTGAGGCGCAGTGTTTCCTTTTCGAGCGATTGTTTCGGCGACCGCTTGTATCGATCGACGCCGACGTTGAGCAGCGCGTGACAAGCGTCGAGGATGCGTTCTACCGCTTCGATGCCGTGCCGCTCTTCGCATTGGGCAATATAGTTGCGGGCGAATACCAGGTAGTCGATGATCGCGTCGGCGCTGGTCCACTGCTTGAACAGGTGGTTGCCCTTGAAGAACGAATTGTGCCCATAAGCGGCGTGTGCGATGACCAGCGCCTGCATCGGCAGCGTGTTCTCGTCCATCAGATAGGCGATGCACGGATTGGAGTTGATCACGATCTCGTAGGCCAAGCCCATCTGGCCCCGCTTGTAGCGATTTTCGGTGGACAGGAAATGCTTGCCGAACGACCAGTGGTGGTAATAGACCGGCATGCCGATCGAGGCATAGGCATCCATCATCTGCTCGGCGCTGATTACTTCGATCAGGTGCGGATAGCAGTCCAGTCCGTAGGCCTCTGCGACGCGACCGATCGCCGTGTCGTATTCGGCGATCGCCTGGTGCGTCCACTCGGAACCGCTGGGCAAGGGGGGCACCGCGATCGGGTTCATGCTCGCACTCCTAAGCTCGCCGCTTGAACAATTCGCGGAATACGGGGTAGATGTCGGCCAGCGTCGCGATGTGCTGCATGGCGAAACGGCCGGCGTGAGTCGATTGCAGTTGCTGATACTCGGCCCACAGATTCTGCGGCGCGCCTTCGGTAATCTCGATGTAGGCAAAGTACTGGCATCGCGGAAGCAGCTGGCTTGCGAGCAATTCCCTGCAGCGCGGCGAGTCGTCGGTCCAGTTGTCGCCGTCGGACGCCTGCGCGCCGTAGATGTTCCACAGACTGCTCGGGTAGCGTTGGCTGATAATCGACTGCATCAAGGTCAAGGCGCTCGAAACGACCGTCCCGCCCGACTCGCGCGAGGTGAAGAAGTCGTCCTCATCGACCTCGGTAGCGACGGTGTGATGGCGGATGAAGACTACCTCGGTGTGTTCGTAGTTGCGGGTCAGGAACAGATAGAGCAGCATGAAAAAGCGCTTGGCGATGTTTTTCCGCCCTTCGTCCATCGAACCTGAAACGTCGAGCAGACAGAACATCACCGCCTGCGTGCTCGGTTGCGCGACGCGCACGCGGTTGTTGTAGCGCAGATCGAAGGGGTCGATGAACGGCAGCGAGTCGATTTTGGCGCGCAGTTTGCCGATTTCGTGCCGTACGTGCTCGACCCGAGGGTGGTCGTCAGCGAGCGTCTGGCGCAAGCCGTCGAGTTCCTGCTCGAGCGCGCGCAACTGCCCGGCGTAAGGGCCGCCAATGGCGATCCGCCGCCCCGCCGCCCCGCGCATCGTTCTGCCCAGATTGATATTGGTCGGCACCCCGGTTTGCGCATAGCCGGCGCGCACGCGGCGAAACTGCTCGGTACGGGCCAACTGTTGCTTGATCAGATTGGGCAGCGCCAATTCGTCGAAGAAGATATCGAGAAACTCGTCGCGCGTCAGCGTGAACACGAAATCGTCGAGGCCTGCACCGCTTTGGCTCGCCTGGCTTCCTGTTCCCTGGCCGCCTTCCGGCGGTCGGTCGAGCTGGTCGCCGCTACTGAATCGATCGTTGCCTGGGCTGACGATTTCACGCCGCCCCCCCGATCCGTGTGCGAACTGCGCTTCGGCGATGTCATTGCCGGGAATTCCTATTTTTTCGCCGTTATCGACGTCGCGTATGCCGCGCTGGTTGATCGCGTCGGACACCGCCTTGCGGATCTGACCTTTGAAACGCCGGATGAACCGACTGCGATTGACCGAACTCTTGTTCTTGCTGTCGAAGCGGCGGTCGACGATGCGGACGGTCATCGGGCTCTCCCTGACTCTTCCTCTTTTTTAACGCTCAAGAGGATTTGCGCACGCGCAAATACCATTCGCACAACAAGCGCACCTGCTTTTCCGTATACCCCTTGCTGACCATGCGCTCGACGAAGTCCCGATGCTTCTTGTGCTCCTCGCCGCTGGCCTTGGTGTTGAAGGAAATGACCGGCAGCAGTTCTTCGGTGTTGGAGAACATCTTCTTCTCGATGACCGCGCGCAGTTTCTCGTAGGAGGTCCAACTTGGGTTGTGCCCCTCGTGCTTGGCGCGAGCGCGCAAAACGAAGTTGACGACTTCGTTGCGGAAATCCTTCGGGTTGGAAATTCCCGCCGGCTTCTCTATTTTTTCGAGTTCGTCGTTGAGTGCGCCGCGATCGAGCATTTCACCGGTGTTCGGGTCGCGGAATTCCTGATCCTGAATCCAGAAATCGGCATAGAGGACATAGCGGTCGAAAATATTCTGTCCATACTCCGAATAACTCTCGAGGTAGGCGGTCTGGATCTCCTTGCCGATAAACTCGGCGTAGCGCGGCGAAAGGTACTCCTTGATGAAGCGCAGATATTTGTCTTCGACCTCGGGAGCGAACTGCTCCTGTTCAATCTGCTGTTCGAGCACATACATCAGGTGCACCGGATTGGCGGCCACCTCGCGATGGTCGAAATTGAAGACCCGCGACATGATCTTGAAGGCGAAGCGGGTCGATAGCCCGGTCATTCCCTCGTCGACGCCGGCAAAATCGCGGTACTCCTGATAGCTCTTGGCTTTCGGGTCGGTATCCTTGAGATTCTCGCCGTCATAGACCCGCATCTTCGAGAAGAGGCTCGAGTTCTCTGGCTCCTTGAGCCTCGACAACACGGCGAACTGCGCCATCATGCGCAAGGTGTCCGGTGCGCAAGGCGCCTGGTCGAGCGAGGAATTGACCAGCAGCTTCTCGTAGATGTGGATTTCGTCGGAAACGCGCAACGAGTACGGCACCTTGACGATGTAGATGCGGTCGAGGAAGGCTTCATTGTTGCGGTTGTTCTTGAACGACAGCCATTCGGCCTCGTTCGAGTGCGCCAGGATCAAACCATCAAAGGGAATCGCGCCGAACCCCTCGGTTCCCTTGTAGTTGCCTTCCTGCGTCGCGGTCAGCAGCGGGTGCAAGACCTTGATCGGCGCCTTGAACATTTCGACAAACTCAAGCACGCCGCGGTTGGCCAGGCACAAACCTCCGGAATACGAATAGGCATCCGGGTCGTTCTGCGAAAAAGTCTCAAGCTTGCGGATATCGATCTTTCCGACCAGCGACGAGATGTCCTGATTGTTCTCATCGCCGGGTTCGGTCTTCGATACGGCAAGTTGCGACAGTACCGAAGGATGGCGTTTGACGACGCGAAATTTCGTGATGTCGCCACCGAATTCGTGCAGACGCTTGACCGCCCACGGGCTCATGATGGTCCCCAGGTAGCGGCGCGGGATGCCGTAGTCTTCTTCGAGCAGCGCGGCGTCTTCGTCGGGGTTGAACAGGCCGAGCGGCGATTCATGCACCGGCGACCCCTGGATTGCGTAGAACGGCACTTTCTCGATCAACGTCTTGAGTCGCTCGGCGAGCGAAGACTTGCCGCCGCCGACCGGGCCGAGCAGGTAGAGAATCTGCTTCTTTTCTTCGAGTCCCTGCGCCGCATGACGGAAGTAGGAGACGATGTGTTCGATCACCTCTTCCATCCCGTAAAGGTCGCGGAAAGCCGGGTAGCGCCTGAGTATCTTGTTGGCAAAAATGCGCGACAGCCGCTGGTCGCTGCGCGTATCGACCAGGACCGGTTCGCCGATCGCCTCGAGCATTCGCTCGGCGACGCTGGCATAGGCCGAGCGCTCTTTCTTGCACAGTTCGAGGTAATCCTGAACCGTCATTTCCTCTTCTTGCGCTGCCGCGTAGCGGTTTTGATAGTGAGCAAAGATCGACATTGCCTTTCCTCCTTCGGTTAGGACTTTAGTCGTGCTTGTTAGAGCGGCGTTTCCTGAAAAGGTTTGCGGTCGGGATGGCGCCGTCGCGGCATGATTAGCGGCTGCGTTTGTCAGGGCCGGTGCCGATCATCTCGGCCGGCTTGACCCACGAGTCGAATTCCGACTCGGTGACATAGGCCAGCGCCAACGCCGCCGCGCGTAAGGTGCAGCGTTCGCGCTGCGCTTTCTTGGCGATTTCGGCGGCACGGTCATAGCCGAGGTGCGGCGTTAGTGCAGTGACCAGCATCAGCGATCGCTGCAAGAGCGAGTCGATGTGCTCGCGATCAGCCTCGATGCCGCGCACGCAATGCGCTTCGAAGCTGGTCATGCCGTCGGTGAGCAGGCGAATGCTCTGCAGTACGCCATTGGCCAACAACGGTTTGAAAACATTGAGTTCGAAGTTGCCGGAAGCGCCGGCGATCCCGATCGCCACATCGTTGCCCAGGACCTGGCAGCAAATCATCGTCAGCGCCTCGCACTGGGTCGGATTGACCTTCCCCGGCATGATCGAACTGCCCGGCTCATTTTCCGGAATTCTGATCTCACCGAGTCCGGCGCGGGGACCCGACGCCAACCAGCGGACATCGTTGGCGATTTTCATGAGCGCGACCGCCAGGGTCTTGAGTGCGCCATGCACGGCGACCACGCCATCGTGCGCGGCCAGTGCCGCGAACTTGTTGGCGGCGCTCACCAGGGGCAGCTGACTGGTGAGCGCCAGTTTGGCGGCGACGCGCACGCCGAACTCGGTGTGGGTATTGAGCCCGGTGCCGACCGCCGTTCCGCCGATGGCCAATGGGTACAAGGATGCTAGCGTCGCCTCGATGAGCGATTCCGCGTGCTCCAGTTGGGCGACGTAGCCCGAGAATTCCTGCCCTAAGGTGAGCGGCGTGGCGTCCTGCAAATGAGTTCTGCCGACTTTTACGATGTCGGCAAAAAGCGCCACTTTTTCGGCGAACGTTAGGCGCAAGCGGGCCAATGCCGGCAGCAGCGAGCGGCGAATGCCGCTGGCTGCCGCGAGATGCATGGCGGTGGGAAACACGTCGTTGGACGATTGCCCCAGGTTGACGTCGTCGTTGGGATGTACCAGACGATTCTCGCCGCGTTCGCCGCCAAGCAATTCAGAAGCACGGTTGGCAAGAACCTCGTTGAGATTCATGTTGGTCTGGGTGCCGGATCCCGTCTGCCAGACTGACAGCGGAAATTCGTCGTTGAGGCGGCCGGACAAAATCTCGGCGGCCGCGGCGACGATGGCTTCCGCCTTGTCCTGGCGCAGCAGTCCAAGCTCGCAGTTGACCTCGGCGCAGATGCGCTTTATCGCCGCGAGGGAATGCACGATCTCGAGCGGCATGCGCTCTATGGAAATTCTGAAGTGTTCGAGCGATCGTTGGGTCTGTGCTCCCCACAACCGTTCGCCAGGAACCGCTATGGTCCCCAACGAATCGCACTCAGTTCGTTGGCTGCTCATGCAAGCGACTATTGAGTTCGTCGATGACGGCGGACCAATCCGCATCTTCGATGATTTCCTCCTTGAGAAAACATCGCTGCGAGTCGGTCCAGAATGGCGCGCGGCAAAGGGCGAGCTGATTGGCCAGAGAGCCGTGGGTCCTGATGAATTCTTCGATGTCCCCTGGGGCGGCAGGCAGCCCAAGCTGTGCGAACAGATCAGCCATGCTGTGTTGCTGGGTATTCATCGCGTACCTCCTTCAGTCGCCAGGTCAACGATCCCGGCGTCGGTTGAAACTGAATTAGACGAAAACAGTTCCGGGTTGGTTGCGCGGCGTCCGTCAAACGCTTGAGATGGCGTTCAGCGCGTCTATCTTTGCGGCACAGATGAAATCGTTTTCAGACAAACCGCCGATCGCGTGGGTCGAATAGCGGATACGACACTGTCTGAAGCCGATCTCGAGGTCGGGGTGGTGGTTTTCGCGGTGCGAGACCCAGGCCGTCGCGTTAACGAAAGCGATGGTTTCGTAGTAATTCTTGAAGTGGAAGGTCTTGACCAACGCTTGTGCCGACTGCTCCCAGCCTGGCAGTTCTCTGAGCAAACGTTCGATTTCTCGCTGTGCCAGCGGCGGAATACCTCCTTCGCAGGGTTTGCAGCGCTGCTCAGCAAGCAGGCCTGGCGATGTGTTCATGATCATTCTCCAATCAGCCCTTGTCTGCGCGTTTGATTTCTCGACGGAGCGAACGTTCGGCTGATTGGTTGAATTTGTCGATGGGTTCCCGCGCTGGCGCCTTTTTTCGTTGCCAAATTCAAGCGCGGACGCGCTGCCTCAAATCGCTTACAAGGCGCGCATCTGAAACAGGTTGAACTGCCAGGGTGCGAGGTCGACGTACAGGCCGACATCGCATATTTCGCTGCCGTTGCGGTCGTACGCTTGGTCTGACAGCAGGTCGTTGAGCCGCCACTCTTTTCCCCGCAGTTCATCCCACGGGACGATGATTTTGGCTTGAGCCGCTTGTGGCTGGTAATTGACGACGACCAGATAGCATTCGTCGCGATGGCTCCAGCACCAGGCGAGAATGCCTTGGCAACTGGGGTTGTCGGGCCAGCCGCTGTGCTCGCAGAGGCGCCATTGGCCCTGGCGAAAGACTTCTCGATCGACCGCCTTGAGCAGTCGCGCATAGAAGGCGGCGAGGCCCTGATCGACCGGTTCGTCCGGGCGGCGACCGAGAAATACCGGCAGCCTCACCTGGCGGCCCTCGATCTGCCCCTCGTGCAGCAGTTTGGCGCCGGGCAGTGTCAGCGTTGCCAGCGCGGCGGCGCGTCCTTTGGCCGACGGAAAGGCGGCTGCGGCGCGAGCTTCGTCATGGTTCTCGATGAAGCGGAGCATCTTCTGCTGGTAAGCCGAGTCAGCCAGCAGGTGCAAACGAACGCTCTCGGCGTCGTCGTGCTCAAGCCGGTCATAGAGCTTCTTGTCATAGCAATAGTCGAAGCCTTGCTGCAGGAGTTCCCACTCAAGATCCCAGTAGGCCTCGGCGATGAACTTGAATTCCGGATGAGCTTCCTTGATTGCCGGGATCAATGTCTGCCAGTAATCGTCGGCCGGCTTGGCGCCCACGCGCGGCCCCCAGGTTCGTTCGAAGATCGCGCCCAGCATCAGCATCGCCATGTCGCAGCGGACGCCGTCGCACTGCGCAGCGATGTCGGAAGCGGTCTCCAAGACCGCTTGCCGCAGCCCCGGCGCAAAGGCGTTGAGCTGCAGCACGTCGGGCCACGCCGGAAAGAATGGGTCGCGGCCGCAGGCAAACACCGTTCCCGCCGTCTCGACGAACGATGCGGGATGGTTTCGCGCCTCGTCGGCGCTTCCCTTGACGAAGTACTCGGGATGCGTGCTTACCCAGGGATGATCCGGCGCAACGTGGTTGGGAACAAAGTCGAGGATCAGTCGCAAGCCGCGCTCGCGCAGCCGGCGTCGTGCGACGGCGAGTCCCTGCGCTCCGCCGAGTTGTTGATCGACGACGTAGCGGCGCACGCAGTAAGGCGAGCCGACGTTGTCCGACGCCGCAAAGCCGGGAAGCGCTCGCCTGAAGTCGTCGAGCAGCCCTTTGTTGCGCATGGCGATGTCGATCCCGGCCGGGCTGCGTTCCCACACCCCCATAAACCAGACGGCGTCGAAGCCAAAGGCGGCGATCGCGTCCCATTCCTTTGCCGGAACCGTGGCGAGCGTCAGCGCTTGCCGGTATTCCTGGCCGAGCTCACGCAACCACACCCAGGTGTTGATCTCGTAGATCACGGGATGCGACGGCCACGGTTTCATGTCCTCTTCTCCGCCGCAGTGAACGCATGCTGCTTGCCTGCCTTGAGCAACTGCTCGGCGTCGATGAAGCCGTAGAGCTCGATGAGCTTGGCCACCAGGCCAGTCCATCCGGTCTGATGGCTGGCGCCGAGTCCGGCGCCGTTGTCGCCGTGGAAATACTCGTAAAAGAGGATGTGGTCGCGCCAGTGCGGATCGTCCTGGAACGTCTTCGTTCCGCCATAGACGGCGCGCCGGCCGCTGTCGTCGCGGGTGAAGAGTGCGATCAGCCGCTGGGCGATTTCCTGGCTCACCTCGAAGAGATTCATCATTTTCCCCGACCCGGTCGGACACTCGATCTTGAAGCTGTCGCCGTAGTACGCGTAGAAATTGAGCAGCGCGCGGATGATCAGCGCATTGACCGGCATCCAGATCGGACCGCGCCAGTTCGAGTTGCCGCCGAACATGCCGCTGTTCGACTCGCCCGGCAGGTAATCGACCCGGAACTCCTGGCCTTGCACGTGGAAGACGTAGGGGTGCTGTTCGTGGAACTTGGATAACGAGCGGATCCCGTGAGGGCTCAGAAACTCGTTCTCGTCGAGCATCTTGGCGAGAATCCGGCGCAACCGATCCGGGTTGACCATGGCCATGATTCCCCGATCGGCGACGCCGAAGTGGCCCGGACCGGTCGGGTGAATCGTCTCGGCAAGTTCGGGGATTCGGCGCAGTCGCTCCTGAATCCGCGTCATTGCCCGCGGCAGGCGATCACGCTGCCACTGTTCGATCACCGTGGTGGCGCACAGCGGCAGCAATCCGACCATCGAGCGCACCTTGAGCCGCTGGGCGGTGCCGTCGGGCAGGCGCAGCAGATCGTAGTAAAAGCCGTCCTCCTCGTCCCACATGCTGTCGCCGCCCGGGCGGTTCATCGCCGAAGCAATGTAGCAAAAGTGCTCGGAGAATTTGAGCACCATGTCTTCGTAGGTCGGGTCGGCGGCGGCGAGCTCGACCGCGAGCTCGAGCATGTTCTGGCTGAACAGCGCCATCCACGCCGTGCCATCGGCCTGTTCGAGGTGTCCGCCGGTCGGCAGCGGCGCGCTACGGTCGAAGACGCTGATGTTGTCGAGGCCGAGAAAGCCGCCTTCGAACACATTTTTGCCGAGCCGGTCCTTGCGGTTGACCCACCAGGTGAAGTTGAGCAGCAGCTTGTTGAACGTCAATTTGAGGAAGTCGAGGTCCGTCGCGCCGTGCAGCGCCTGTTCGGTGCGGTGCAGGAACAGCGTCGCGAAGGCATGGACCGGCGGGTTGACGTCGCTAAAGTTCCACTCGTAAGCGGGCATCTGGCCGCTCGGGTGCAGGTAGTCCCCGCGCAGCATCAACATCATTTGATGTTTGGCGAAGTCGGGGTCGACAATCGATAGCGGCAAGGTGTGGAAGGCCAGATCCCAAGCCGCATACCAGGGGTATTCCCACTTGTCGGGCATCGAGATGATGTCTTCGTTGAGCATGTGGAACCACTCCGAGTTGCGGCCGTGGTGATAGCCGGAATGCAGCGGGTTGGTATTGTGCTCGTCGAGCCAGTTGTCGCCGTCGAAGAAGAAAAACTGCTTGCTCCAGAGCATGCCGGCCAGCGCCTGGCGCATCACGTTGGCCTGGTCCGGGGTGACCGACGGCGGCGTCAGCGAGCGGTAAAAATCGTCGGCCTCCTGCTGGCGGATGGCGAAAGTCTCGTCAAACGGCTTGCCGAAGGCAGCCGCTTTGCCTCGCTTGCTGGCGGCGCCTTTGCCGGCAAGGCGCAGGCGGATGGTTTTCGACTGTCCGGCTTCGACACTCAGGCGATAGTGCGCCGCGACCTTGGTACCCTGCTGCTCGGGATTGACTGCATCCTGACGGCCATCGACCACGCAGTCGTTGATGCCGTCCTTGACGTAGGGGCGGTCGTTGGTCTGGCCGGGAAAGAGCCGCGCGTGGTTCGTTTCGTTGTCGGTAAAGAGCAGCGGGACGTCGCCTTCGCAGCAAAGGGAGTAGCCACCGAGCAGCGGGTGTGAGACGGCGACGGCGCTCGTCCCTGCTGGTGCGTTGGTTTGCTTGAGGCTCGGCTTTTCTTCTGCGCGATTGGACTTGGCGATCCACGGCGCCCAGTCGTTGCGGAACCAGAGCGTCGGCAAGAGATGAAGTTCGGCAGTGTCTGGCCCGCGGTTGACGACGGTGATCTGCATCAGGAGGTCTTGCGGCCCGTCCTTGGCGTATTCGACGAAGACGTCGAAATAGCGGTCGTCGTTGAAAACGCCGGTGTCGAGCAGTTCGTACTCCATTTCGTTGCGGCTGCGCCGACGATTGGTGTCGACCAGGTCGGCGTACGGATAGGCCGCTTGCGGGTACTTGTAGAGGTACTTCATGTACGAATGGGTCGGCGTGCTGTCGAGGTAGAAGTAGTACTCCTTGACGTCCTCGCCGTGGTTGCCTTCGCTGTTGGTCAGGCCGAACAGCCGCTCCTTGAGGATCGCGTCCTTGCCGTTCCACAACGCCAGCGCCAAGCAGAGGCGCTGCTTGTCGTCGGAGATACCGGCCAAGCCGTCCTCGCCCCAGCGGTAGGCGCGCGAACGCGAATGATCGTGTGTGAAGAAATTCCAGGCGTCGCCGCCCTCACTGTAGTCCTCGCGCACGGTTCCCCATTGCCGCTCGCTGAGGTAGGGGCCCCACTGTTTCCAGGCAATATTGTGCTCACGCGCCTCGTCAAGTCTGAGCTGTTCGGTGGTCTTCATTGTTCTTCCTTCCCGGTGGTCAATTCAAATCAAGCCAGCGCGCGGATGGAGCGTCACAGTCCGCCGCCGGGTTCGTCTGCGCATGAATGATTGCCCAACGCTATCGCCTTCACTGAGGTGAAGACATACCTACTTCCTTGTATTCCCATTACCGTAGCCCCTGATGCCAGGAAAATCATCTGAGCAGCGCGCCGGCAAGTGACGAACGGCTACGTGGCGCCGATGGAAAGTGGGACGGGTGAGCAGGGCGCGGCGGAGGGGGGCGCCGACCGGCAGCGGGAACGCCGCCGTCGTCGCGCCTGATGGCGACCAGGCGTCGGAGGAATCGGCGCGGCAATTTGGTGGGCCGCGCTCATGATGGTGGCTGAACACGATCCGGCTGCAACCGTTTGGGGCTTGGCGGGTCAGTGTTCAACACCGCCAAGCCCGCTTCGATTGTCGGCCTTGTTTCAGCTTGGTTTAGGCGCCATGCTCCGAGCCGCCTTCACCGCGCAGCATGGCCTTGATTCCGCGAATGGCTTGCCTGATGCGCGATTCATTCTCGATCAGGGCAAAGCGCACGTAATCGTCGCCGTATTCACCGAAGCCGACCCCCGGCGAAACGCAGACCTTGGCTTTTTCGAGCAAGAGCTTGGCAAACTCGAGCGAACCCAAGTGGCGGTAGGCTTCGGGAATCAACGCCCAGATGTACATCGCCGCCTTCGGCGATTCGACCATCCAGCCCGCCTCGTGCAGTCCTTTGACCAGCACGTCGCGACGCTGCTGATACTGCGCGCAGATGTCGCGAACGCATTGCTGGTCGCCCTCGAGCGCGGCGATCGCGGCGACCTGGACGGGGGTAAAACTGCCGTAGTCGTGGTAGCTCTTGATTCGCGCCAGCGCGGCAACCAACTCCTTGTTGCCGACCATGAAGCCAATGCGCCAGCCGGCCATGTTGTAGCTTTTCGATAGCGTGAAAAACTCGACGGCGACCTCGCGTGCGCCCGGAACCTGCATGATCGACGGCGCCTTGTAGCTGTCGAAGACGATGTCGGCGTAGGCCAGGTCGTGCACCACCAGGATGTTGTGTTCCCTGGCCAGCTCGACGACGCGTTCGAAGAACTCGAGTTCGACGCATTGCGCGGTCGGGTTCGACGGAAAACCGAGAATCATCATCTTCGGCTTGGGGTAGCTTTCGCGGATCGCGCGTTCGAGCTCGGCGAAAAAATCGACGCCGGGACTCATTCGCACCGAGCGGATGTGAGCGCCGGCGATCACCGCGCCGTAAATGTGGATCGGGTAGCTCGGATTGGGTACCAGCACCGTGTCCTCGCGGTCGAGCGTGGCGAGCATCAGATGCGCCAGCCCCTCTTTCGAGCCGATGGTGACGATGGCCTCCGAATCGGGGTCGAAGTCGACCTGATAACGATCCCTGTACCAGCGCGTGATCGCGCGGCGCAGGCGCGGGATGCCCCTGGACGTCGAGTAGCCGTGGGTGTCCGGGCGTTTGACTACCTCGGTCAGCTTGTCGACGATGTGTTGCGGCGTCGGGCCGTCGGGGTTGCCCATCGACAGGTCGATGATGTCTTCGCCGCGCCGCCGCGCCGCCATCTTGAGCTCGGCGGTGATGTTGAAAACGTAGGGCGGCAATCGTTCGATGCGCGTAAAGCGGCGCGGAGTGGACGCAGCAACGGACGCTGCGACGGATGGCGAGGTGGACGACGGAGCAGCGGGCGAAACGGAGGGTACAACTGGGGATTGCGACATGATTTTATCTTTCACGTAAGCGCCCGGAACCGTCCGAGCGACGTTGGAAAGCGAATTGTCATCGAGGCGAGACAAGCTTTCCGCCATCGATACTATGCAAAAGATCAATCGGCCGCAATGGCTGGGCGGCGAAAAATGAGCTTCGCTCTGCTCGGTTGGGCAGAAAATCGATGCGGATTGCTAGAGCGATTCAGTCTTGGGCGCATTACGCACTGCAAGCCTGCCACACCACGCGGGCGGCTGTCGAAGGGGGCGCCAGATCAAAGTGCTGGCCGACTTGAAAAAACCTTTACCAAGAAGGCCCGAGCTCGGAAAAATGCGCCGTCAAAAAATCGATCAGCGCGCGCACCTTGGCCGAGACGTGCTTGCGCGTCGGATATACGGCGTAGATTCCCAGATCGACCGCGCGATATTCGGGCATCAACTCGACCAACGTTCCTTCTGACAAATCTTTGCCGACCAGGAATGTCGGCTGCAGAATGATTCCCTGGTTGGACAACGCGGCGGCACGGCAGGTGTCGCCATTGTTGGTGTGGATGCTCGGCTTGGTCTTGACGTTCACCGGTCCCTCGGGACCGACAAATCGCCACTCGTCCTTGGTCGATGAATAGCTGTACGAGATCACCGCGTGCTGGGCCAGCTCACCCGGGTGCCTGGGAATGCCATGTGCTTCGAGATATTGCGGCGAAGCGCACAAGACGATGCGCGTGCTCGCCAGTTTTTTGCTGACCAGCGTCGAGCTTTCCAGCAACGCGATGCGGATGGCTACGTCATAGCCTTCTTCGACCAGATCGACCACCCGGTCGGCCAGCGTGATGTCGAGAGTGACCTGCGGATTTCGTTCCCTGAACAGTCCCCAAAGCGGTGCCAGGTGAATAATGCCGAAGGTGAATGGCGCGTTGATCCGCAACAAGCCGCTGGCGGCCTTGCTGCGCGACGTGATTTCGTCCTCCGCTTCCTGCAGTTCAGCCAGCAGCTCTTTGCTGCGCGCGTAAAAGACCAGGCCTTCATCGGTCAAGGAAAGCCGCCGTGTCGTGCGATGCAACAGACGTACGCCCAACCGGGTCTCCATCTCGACCACATAGCGCGACACTGCAGCTTTCGACATTTCCAGCGCGTCCGCCGCTTTGACGAAGCTGCCTGCGTCGACCACCGCATTGAAGGTCTTCATTTCAAGGAATCGGTCCACTATCCGGCCTGTCGAAACAATAAGTCGTGATTCTATTCGTTTGTCGCGAAATATTTAAGCAATGAGCTTCATTCCACGTACAGGGAAACGTCGAACAGCCAAATCAATAGAAAACGCCCTGTGATTTCGTGGTTCTCACGAAATGACAGGGCGTTATGTGTTGGCGGAGTGGACGGGACTCGAACCCGCGACCCCCGGCGTGACAGGCCGGTATTCTAACCAACTGAACTACCACTCCAGTACTGCATGCTGCAAAAAACTTGGCGTCCCCACGGGGATTCGAACCCCGGTACCTACCGTGAAAGGGTAGTGTCCTAGGCCTCTAGACGATGGGGACCCGGACTAAAACGGCTACTTTCTTTCGGCTTGTTGGTGGAGGTACGCGGGATCGAACCGCTGACCTCTTGCATGCCATGCAAGCGCTCTCCCAGCTGAGCTATACCCCCCTGCTCGAAAGAAGGCCGCATTGTAGAGATCCGGCCAGCTCTTGTAAAGCGCTTTTTGAATTTTATTGAGTATCAGCGACAAGTTTTCAGCCGCGCGTCGCCACGCTCAGGCGCTTCTCCACCAGCTCGCGCGGGAAAAGCGCGATTACGGCGTCGACCGACGGCGTGTGCGCCTGTCCGGTCAACAGCACGCGCAGCGGCATCGCCAGCTTGGGCATCTTGAGTCCGTGCGCGCCGATGCACGTCTTGATCAGTGCGCCGATGGCCGGCGCCTCCCAGGCGACGTCACGCACGCCGGCGATGAAGTCGGCGAGTGCCGGCAGCGCTTCCGGCGTCAGGTGCTGCGCCAGGATCTCGGCTTTCGGATGCAGGTCGATGTAGAACACTTCGGCGGCGTCGGCCAATTCGTTGAGATTGCTGGCGCGCTCCTTGTAGAGGCCGATGATGGCTGCCAGCGACGGCGTCGCGGTGACTGTAACGCCGCGCGCGGCCAGGCGCAGTTGGACCAGCGCCGCCAGCCGGGCGTTGTCGGACTCCTTGATGTAGTGGGCGTTGAGCCAGTTGAGCTTCTCGGTGTTGAACTGCGCCGCCGATGGCGTGATGTGTTCGAGGTCGAACCACTCGCAGAACTGTTGCATCGAGAACACCTCGTCGTCGCCGTGCGACCAGCCCAGGCGCGCCAGATAGTTGAGCACCGCCTCGGGCAGGTAGCCCTCGTCGTCGTATTGCATCACGCTGACCGCGCCATGGCGCTTGGAGAGCTTCTGCCCGTCGTCGCCGAGGATCATCGAGAGATGGGCGTAGATCGGCACCGGTGCGCCGAGCGCTTCGAGAATGTTGATCTGGCGCGGCGTGTTGTTGACGTGATCGTCGCCGCGGATGACGTGGGTGATCCCCATTTCCCAGTCGTCGACGACGACGCAGAAGTTGTACGTCGGCGTGCCGTCGGCGCGCGCGATCACCAGATCGTCGAGTTCGGCGTTGGCGATTTCGATGCGGCCCTTGACCATGTCGTCCCAGGCGACCACGCCCGAACTCGGATTGCGGAAGCGCAGCACCGGCGTCATTCCTGCCGGTGGCGTCGGCAGCGTTTTGCCGGGCTCAGGGCGCCAGGTGCCGTCATAGCGCGGCTTCTTGCCCGCGGCGCGTTGCTCTTCGCGCATCCGTTCGAGCTCTTCGGGCGTCGTGTAGCAGGGGTAGGCGGCGCCCGAAGCGACCATCGTCTTGAGCACTTCCTTGTAGCGGTCCATGCGCTGCATCTGGTAGAACGGGCCTTCGTCGTAGTTCAAGCCGAGCCAGTTCATACTGTCGAGAATCGCCTGCACGGCCTGCGGCGTCGAACGCGCGACGTCGGTGTCTTCGACGCGCAGAACGAATTTTCCGCCATGATGGCGGGCGAAGGCCCACGAGAAAAGGGCGGTGCGTGCGCCGCCAATGTGCAGAAAACCGGTCGGGGAGGGGGCAAAACGGGTGCGGATCATGATCTGTGGCCCAAAAGCGGAAAACGCGTATTGTAAAGTAAAGCACTCTTCAAATTGACCGGCGGAATAAGTTGTGGTTAAATCCGCACCCTCTATTGGGCGGTTAGCTCAGCGGTAGAGCACTGCCTTCACACGGCAGGGGTCACTGGTTCGAACCCAGTACCGCCCACCAAAACCGAAACAGACGAAAACCCGCATTGTCCTTGGGACCATAACTTTGCCACTTGGCAAGCTTATGCTTCCAAAATCGAGTGGCAAGGATATGCTTCCAAGTAAAGGCCAACCGGATTCGGTTGGCCTTTTTGCTTTTCTGCCCTTCCAAAATCTCGATTATGAGTAATCGCCGTGGATCAGAAAGATCTGCGGCACATCCTCGGTCGAAGCGGACGGTGAAGCTGCATTCCGTGAGCGACCGCTGAGTGGCGAGCATCGGCCATTCGGCGGTAGCGTTATCTGCGCCAGTGATCGCTTCAGTTCGGCCAGAACTTAGAGAATCGGCCGCGGGCATATGGAACCACTTGGTGAAGTCTGGCCGGAGCTTCGCGCGACGCGCGAGTTAAACTGCGGCCGATCCACTTGATGATCAGTTGGACGGCTGCCAAAAAAGGCGGGATACTTGAGATAACAAAATAACATGCGATTTGGGGAGGAGCATGGCGCGCATCCGTCGGTTGGAAATCAGCAACTTTCGCTCGATCAAGTCGCTCGACTGGGCCCCCTCGGCGGGCATCAACTGCCTCATCGGTCCGGGTGACAGTGGCAAATCGACCATCCTGGACGCCATCGACCTGTGCTTGGGCGTACGGCGCAGCGTGGGCATAGCCGACACGGACTTCTATGGCCTGGACATTACTGAGCCCATCGTCATCTCGGTGACGCTTGGTGGTCTTCCGGACGAGTTGTTGAGCCTGGAGTCCTACGGCGAGTTTCTGCGGGGGCATGATGCGGCAACTGGTCAAATCGAGCCCGAACCCCGGGCCGACATCGAGACAGTATTGACGTTTCGCCTCGAAGTGGGACCGGACCTGGAGCCATCGTGGCTGTTGCACTCAGAGCGGGCGCAGGAGCAAGGGCTGGAGCGTGGTCTCGCCTGGAAGCATCGCGTCGCGCTGGCCCCTGCGCGCATCGGTAACTACGCCAGTACCCATCTGTCCTGGAGCCGTAGCTCTGTGCTCAACAGGCTGACTGACGAGCGGCCCGATCTGGGCGCAGAGCTGGCTCGTGCGGCGCGGGACGCGAGGACGGGATTCGGCAACCAGGCCGGCGCTCAATTGGTTGAGACGTTGCAGGTCGTGACGCGCACCGCGATGGCGTTGGGTGTGCCCGTGGGCCAGGCGCAGGCTATGCTTGATGCGCATGCTGTCTCCATTGGCGATGGTGCTATCGCTCTGCACAGTCAGGCAGGCATTCCGCTGCGCTCTCTGGGAACGGGATCCGCCCGGTTGCTCATGGCCGGGTTGCAGCGTGAGGCTGCTCACACTGCAACCATTGCACTCGTGGATGAGGTCGAATTCGGCTTGGAGCCCCACCGGCTCAAGCGCCTGCTGGATTCCTTGGGTGCCAAGGACGCAAACCTGCCACTTCAAGTGTTTATGACCACGCATTCGCCCGTTGCACTGCGCGAGCTTTCCGGCAACCAACTGTTCATCGTCAGGAACGAAGGCGATCACCATGTGGTCCGCCCCGCGGGCGTGACCGATCAGGTCCAAAGTATCCTGCGCACGGATCCCGAAGCCCTTCTGGCCAAGTCCATCCTGGTCTGCGAGGGGGCCAGCGAGATCGGATTGGCGCGAGGGCTCGACCAGTATGGCGTGGAGGACCACAGCCAGATTTCGTTCTTCGCACTCGGCGGGGCGTACGTCAACGCTTGCGGCAGCACGCCAGACCTGTGCCTGGGCAAGGCGCTCGTCTTGCGCCGACTGGGCTACAACGTGACTGCATTCATCGATGCGGACAAGGCGCCGACGCCCGAGCTCCTTGAGACGCTTGCCGCAGAGGGCGTTGGTCTGCTCACCTGGCGAGTGGGCCGTGCATTGGAAGATGAGCTGTTCATCTGCATGACCGACGCGGCGATCGATTCCCTACTGGGCTACGCCATCGAACGCATCGGCCGCGACGATGTGGCCGAGCACATTCGGTCCAAATCCGAGGGCCGGCGAACGCTGGAAGCCATTGAGGCTGAAAGAGCGGCGCAGGGCGTCTATTTGGCGGCCACGCGTGAACTGTTGGGCCGCGCAGCCCGGGTCAGCAAGAACGGCTGGTTCAAGTCCGTATCCGCCTATCAGCATGTCGGACGCAGGATCGTCGGGCCGCAGTTTCAGAATGCCGAACCCGGATTCGTCGACGTGCTGAACCGGCTATGGGCGTGGACCCATGCCACCTGAACTCGACCTGTTCGCAGTTGCGCACGGCTCGGTCACCGCACCGGCAGGCTGCGGCAAGACACAACTTATCGCCGATACGCTGGCCGCGCACAAGGGCAGCAAACCCATTCTGATCTTGACCCATACCAATGCCGGTGTCGCGGCCCTACGGGCTCGCATAGCCCGGGCGGCCACTCCCAATTCGGCTTACCGGATCTCGACGATAGATGGGTTCGCGATGAGGCTCGCCGGGAAGTTTCCGCTGCGCAGCGGCCTTCGCACCCACGTGCTAGAGCTTGCTAATCCAGATCAGGACTACCCAGCGATCCGGGAGGCCGCAGTCAACCTGCTGCAGGCCGGACACATCACCGCGTCGCTGCGAGCGACTTATGCACGGCTTTTGGTCGATGAATACCAAGACTGCAATGCCGCTCAACACCGCTTGGTGGCTTGGGCGGCGGAGGTCCTGCCGACGTGTGTGCTTGGCGACCCCATGCAGGCTATTTTCGGCTTCGGTGGCAATCGCTTGGTCAACTGGCAAGCCGATGTCGAGACGCAGTTTCCCCCGGTCGGCATGTTGCAGACACCGTGGCGGTGGAGATTGGCCGGTACCGAAGACCTCGGCCTATGGCTGCTGAATGCGCGAATGCTGCTTCAAGCCGGCCAGCCGGTGGAACTACAGGGAGCGCCAGCTGCAGTGCAATGGGTGCAACTTTACGCGGCGACGGCGCAAGAGCAGCGCAGGGCTGCAGCGAGGACACGCGGGCGCAACGCACAGGACAGCGTTCTCGTCATCGGCGACGCGATGAATGTCCGCGGACGCTACCAGTTGGCCAGTCAGACACCCGGTGCGACGGTTGTCGAACGTGTCGACCTCGTCGAGCTCATCCAGTTCGCACGGACGTTCGACCCCGCCGGCGCCGATCCACTGCGGCAAGTGGTCGAGTTCGCCGCGAGCTTGATGACCGGCGTCGGAGCGGCCGGATTGCTGCAGCGCGTGCAAGTTCTGCAGCATGGCAGGCCTCGCAATCCCCCGACACCTATCGAAGCCGCCGCGGTTGCGTTCGAACGTGGCCCCAGTTTTGTTGAGGCCTCCCGTCTGCTGCAGACGTTCGCCCGGCAGCCGGGGACCCATTTATACCGTCCCGAAGTCCTGCGCTGCTGTCAGGCTGCGATGCAGGCTGCCGCTGGTGGAAGATACACCTTGCATGCTGCAGCCCTTCAAGCGCGCGAGCGGCAGCGCCTCATGAGCCGGCCGGTTGCGCGACGGGCCGTCGGCAGTACCTTGCTGCTCAAAGGATTGGAGGCCGATGTGGCGATCGTGCTCGAGCCGCAGGCCATGACGGCCCAACACCTTTATGTTGCGCTGACGAGAGGCGCGCGTCAGGTCGTGGTTTGCTCGCCCGCCAGCACCCTGACACCGCACGGGGCAGACTAACGATTCTCCACACGGCCATGAGGCGATGGACATGGACACATTCTCACGAAGGCATGGTCTCAATCGGCCAGATGCCGACATCACGGTCCGATATGAGGCGCCTGATGACCTTCGTCACGCCGTCGTCGCTCTAGCCTATCAGTGCGGGCTAAACCCCTCCGATCTTCGTGGTGTCTTATGCAGCATACTGTACCGGACGCCGGACAGGAGCAACTGGTCGGAGTTCCCGAATGTAGACGGTGAAGTTCGGGATCTCATTAGTGACTGCGAGTGGTTCGAGATCTATGACTTGATAGAGTTGCTCGCGCAGTCGTGCGAACGCAGTGGCGTCGATTTTTCAGGCGAAACGAATCGCATGTTCCGCATCAAGGGCGTGGGCTGGCAATTGGTGGGCACACGTTTGGAGGTCCGTGGCTCCGAGGCGTTTGAACTTGCAGTGAAGGAGGGGTAGCAGGAACTCCTGCTACGGGGTAACCACACGGCCGCCAGTGAGTTGCACGAAGCGATCCTTGACTTATCCCGCAGACCCAACCCAGAAGTCAGTGGCGCCATCCAGCATGCCACGGCAGCGCTTGAATGCGTCGCTCGTGATGTCTGCGAGAGCAAAGACACGCTAGGCGATGTGCTCCGCAGAAATCCGAACTTGTCCCCGAAACCGGTAGATCAGATCGTGGACAAGGCTTGGGGATACACGTCCAACTGCGGCAGGCACCTTGTGGAGGGTAATCCTCCCGCATTCGATGAGGCAGAGCTCGTTGTCGGTCTGACTGGTGTGCTTGCGAGATACCTGAGTCGCCGTTTCCCAAAAGGTGGTATTTAGCAGGTTCGGGGTGCTGAGCGGCTGGTTGCTGCCTCGGCTCGTCAGGTTTCAACGGATCCAATGATCGTTTGCGGCGACTGTAGGCATTCGCCGATTTCGGCCGACCGTCGAAGGCCGAGGAGAAGTAGCTGCAAAGATCGCTATTTCAGCGATGTGTCTTGGCGGCGCCGAACTCCCTGCCAACAGGAATCATCTCGTCCCAAGCGCGCAAAGTTTCATCTGAACGGACAAGACTCTTGTATTGCTCAGCATTAGGCATTTGTGCCAATAGTTCTGCCAGTGAGTACCTTGGTTTTTTTTGCCGAAGCTTCCTGCGTTTTGCGTGTTTCATCAAAATTGATCTCCGTTTTATAGACTTCCCGAAGCCGCTGTTCAGAAAGCGACAAATTCTGCTGCTTCAGCAGCTTTCCCACTTTCCGATACGACGGCCATGCACCTGATTTCCGAATGCTTCTGACCGCCGCCTTCACTCGCAATGCTTGGCGTTGATGGCAGAGTCGAGTCCGTTCTTGCGCCATACATTGGCTTCTAAGCGATAGCGATTTGCAAAGATCAGGAAACCAATACCGCAAGAATGAGCGCGTGACACCGAGGTCTGTTGCAGCGGCTGAGACAGGCTGGCCTCTCCCCGCAGCTACTAGCTCCTGTAGCGCCAGACGTACCGCTGCATGCCGCTCTGGAGTCGGTCGCGGACATGGTTTTCGGCTTCGTAACTTTTCTACTTCTGAGAGCGGCACAACAGCAGTTTTTCCCGAATGCTGTTGATCGAAAACCTCGATCGGCATTGTCTTTGTTCCGTAGCAGATCGTCAGGAACTGCGTAATGCTTGGTCGCTCGCCCTTGTTCAACCAACCGCTGATCGCAAACTCATTGAGGCCGAGCGCGCGGCAAAAGGCCGCTCGATTCCCGTCCGTATGCGCTTCCACCTGCTCAATCAGGAATTGGCGGAACCTATGCAATGAAGGCGAGAAACGCTCTACCGATTGACGTTCGACCATTCCTCCGACCCCTTCGACAATCCAACGCTGAAACATCGACGTTTCTTGCGGCGCGTGAACGCCGCCAAGCGGCAGACGGCAATGGCTGCAAATGCCTAAGTCCGGGTAAGGCGGCACGAAGGGCTGGGTTTTCCCGCAGGAGGGGCAGATATGTTCGAGCGGCACGGAATGGTGGTTGCAAATTCTGCAAGTTTCCAGCGACCAGATGAGTGGCAATCTGGCCACATCGCCGCGTAGTCGCTGCGCATGCAAACAAACGGGGCACCAGCGCCGATGGCGGGCCAATAGCCCTTGGCCGTTGTGCGGAAAAAGATCTTGCCACGGCAGCATGGTCAAACTTCGCAGATCGCTTCTTCCCGTCAGTTTTTCCATAGCCGTGACGAACAGCTCCGCATATTTGCCGAGCCCGTTCATCGTTCCTGCGAGACGCTGATAGAACGCCGCGGTCGGTATGCTGCCGATGCTTGGTTCTGCCTCGGGAAATATGTCCCGTATCACCAGCCGCGGATTGACCGCATGGGCATGACAGGTCCGAACCAGAAGGGATAACAATCCCTCCTGATTCGGTGTGCCGACGCCTTCAGGAGCAAGCAAAAACAGCCTGCTCCTTGCCGGCGTCGTGATCGCCCGCTGAAGGTCAAGCAGCAGTTCGGAATCCGGCACGATGATCTCGTTCGTTCATTCCAACTGGATCGCGCTTCGGATTTCGCTGGCCTGGGCGTCGCCTCTTTGCCGGCAAGGATGGTTCGTCGCGCGCGAGCAGCACTCCGTTCTTCAGGAGATCCGCGAGTCGATCGTCGCCAACATCGGCGAGCTTGGCTTCCCCAAGGCAGGCTTCCTCTGCGATGGTCAGAAGGCCACGGTTTTTGAGTGCAAACCGTTCGGCGAACGTCGCGTCGATGGCCGCGATTTTTTCCTTGAGAGCATGTTCCAGGCAAAGCGTCAGCCAGTCTTTGAGTATGCCGACGCATCCCGCCGACTTGCGATAGAAATACTCGGCATTTTCGTCGAGACGTGTGGACACGTATTTCGACAACTCGGTTTCAAGAAACCCCAGAACTTTCCTGAAGCTCAGGAGATCACTATTGCGACGCATGTCGTAGCGTGGGAAATTCACTACCTGACTGCGCCGCGTGAGCTGACCGCTTTGCTCCAAGATGTCCAGCAGCCGGTAGGTTCCCGTCAGCAAGATGGAGACGCCGGTTTGGATCGTCAGCGATTTCAGGCACTCAAACTGACACTCCAGACGCTGCTGACTGTTGACCAGAAGCATGTGGTGCGCCTCGTCGATGATCAGATAACGGGTTCGTCTGCGCCGGCAGTACTCCTCTACGGCCCTGCGCAACGCGTCGGCGACCGAATGCTCAAGCGCACGCTCGCCAAGGCCGTGTTCGGGCAGTAAAGAGGTTTGCCGAGGCATAAGTAGTTTGCGATCGACGAGCGGTTCGTGCTGGTCGGTCAGTAACCGGATGTAGAAATCCTTCCAACTGAAGGCATTGCCGTTCGGCGGGACGGCACTGATCGTTACGACCGGCACAAAATCCGGTTCGGTTTCCATCTGTGGCTGGTAATACTGTAGCAGGCGATTGCAAGCCGCCTTGGCCAGGGTGCTTTTCCCGACACCAGTCGGGCCAGTGAAAATAATGACGCGAGGGGATGCTTGGGCACTGATGGCCGTCATCAGCTCGCGATAAGTCGTCAAAGCAGCAGGATGACTGAAAACATAAGATGTGAAATCAGCAAGGACCTCGGTTGTGGTTTTTTGACTTGAAGTGGTTTCCATTATTTCAACTCCTCGAACTGTTCGTAGACGACAGGGGACGACCAGGGGTTTATCGACACGAGAGGCGTGTCGTTCGGCAAGGCGACCGGCAACGATGGCTCGGTTGATGCCTCGTCTGTTCGCCGTTCGGCGTCGTGACGTTGCTGGCGCAAGACCGCCTCGGACTGCCGCATGTTGCTGATGAAGGCGGCGATATCGCCTGCGTTGACGTTTCTACGAATGCCAGCAAGGCGATGCAGCGCCCGAATTTCCTGAGAGATCGTGACGATTTCCCGTTCGGTACGGCGATCGAACAGCGCCTGATGCTCGGAACGGCAGAGCACCCATTCGCCGCCAACCAGAGCATAGGCGCGTGATACGTCGAACGGGTCGTAGAGGACCGGAACCTTAGTATTCGCATACTTGGGTTCGCGCAGCGCTGGGTGCCAATAATGGATGCCGCGAATCTTGACGCCGCGCCCCACTCGGATCATCGCTTTGCTGGCCGGTGTGCTCGGCATGCTCAGGCGAATAAATTCCTCGGAATAGGGAATCAAGACGTGACTGCGCAGGCCGGAGGTGGCGAGTCCGTTGGCCAGCGCTTCTCGTGGCGAGACACCAAGCGCCGGATGAATCAGCGAGGCATAGACATTCCCAAAGAAGTCATCCAGAGCATCGGTCAGAGCTGGCAAGGTCCATATGGCTAGCTTCCGTGGATCGTGGCTTGGCGACATGCTGCGCGGTCGTTGGAGGGCCTGACTGTTGCCAGCCAGGTTGTGAACGAGCATCTGGTTATTCACGCCAAAAAAACGCTCGATCACCGATCCGAAGCGGCTTTTGGCGGCAGGTCGGGATTTTTTGTGCGTTTCCATTCGGGCAAGTAAGGCCTCGAAATAGAGGCTCTCAAAATCGCTGCCCTGATCAACGACGATTGTTTTTGGGATTCGACCATGACGACGCACGCAATTTCGGATGACCGCCATGCAACTTCGATAGCTCGGCGGGTCGAAGGTCAGGAAGAATGCCAGGACGAATCTGGCGTTGGCATCAAGGAGAACGGTCAGCCATGGGCGGCCGAGATTCGCACCTGTCTGGCTGTCAACAAGCTCTTGGTCGAGCTCCGTATGGTCGATATGCCCGATCTCGAACGGCCGTTCTCCATGGCGTGGCGTCGACTGGTCGATGTGCCATTGAAACTCCGTCAATGGATACGACGCTTTTCGGCCGAGGCGCGCTTTTGCAACGACATCTTCCCTGCGTCGTTTGATTTCGGCGCGAAAAGTTTTTTCCGACGGAGGAACCAAACCTGCTTCTGTACACTTGTTGCGTGCCATCCCGTAGCAAACCGTGATTTTGGGCTGGAAAGCAGCCATTACCTCGGTATCGATGACTTCGTTCATCAATTCGATGACGCGGGGAACGATTTTTCGTTGCCGATTGCCGCGAGCACTGATTCGCGTGATCAGCCCCGCAAACCGGTTTCCATAGGCGATCTCGCCTTCCGCCGCACGGTGGCGCCAGTGGCGAAGCGTTCGCGGGCGAACGGCAACTGCGGTTTGCACCGCGCCATCGAGATGGTTGCAACGGGTGATTGCTTTCTCGAGATCGATGGGGGCAGCATGCCTTACGATTTCGTTGGCTAGCTCATGTTGTTGATCAGCCTCTTCTGGAATCCCGCTAATCGTTCCCTGTTCGACCAGTGAATTGAACGAATCGAAATCAAGATTAGAAATGGCCTTCTGGTCGTCTTCGAGAAAAACGTCGTTCTCGCCAACGTTCAAAATGCGCCATGCTCGCCCGTCCCAAGTGATTCGGGTTCCGGCGCTCAGAATGATTTTGGGAAGTGCAACAGTTTTGTGATCACGGCGCCCGAGCTTTTGGCCCCGATACACCTGATAACTCAATTCGTCACGGCAGATGTTTGTGAAGATCGGCTCCGACAAGAGTTCATGCTCGACATCGAAGAATATCTTGCCCCATGCAATGAGGGCATAAACGGAGTCCGCCGAAATACTATCGCCTGCCAGTAATGAGGACAGCAACATCCAGCGCTCGGAACAAAAAGCTTGCTGAATTACTCGCTGTGTTTCTTCTCCTGGCAGCGGGCAGTCAGGACTTAGGTAGTCGGACAGAAATTCGAGATTTCGGACGAGCATCCAGTTCGTGTCCTTATCTGATCGCACCTGAAAGCCGAGTCCGAATTGCCCGGCGAATGACTCGCCCGGCGGACAGCGCCAGCCGCCGTGGCCATCGGGGACGTAGCGCTCATTGCCACTTGCATGGGATTTTTGGAGTTCTTCTTCAGGTTTGCACTCGATCCACCCCATCCAGTGTTCTTGGATGACGAAGAAATCGGGCGTTGACAGGTGATTGACCTGCTTGCCGTTCGATGTTCGGTAGGCAAGCTTCACCTGGGATGGTTGGTCGTAGACCTCGTGTGTATTCGGATCATGTTCCCACTCGTGGAGCGCCGGCAACTCGCCTTTATGGCTCTCCGCCTGGATGGCGCATTCCATCTTCTTACTGGCGAAACGCGTGACGACGTTATGCGTTCCTCCTCCGACCCTGCGGACTGGATCGGAAACTCGTATCGTTTCCACGATCTTTCGTCCGGTGAGCGGGGTGCTCTGACGAATAAATAGCTGCAGCAGTTGCTCATTGGTTAGCATTCTCTTCTCCGAGTCGGTTGCCTCTGCTTGCTTCGAAAAGCGAACAGATCCGCTTCGCCCGACGGGCAAGGCAGAGGCAACAAATAATCGAGCTGGATGCCCAATTTAGGGCACGAGTAGGCCGATTCCGGCATCGATAGACTGCTTGACACCGGTTGGTTTGACGCGGAGAATCTTGATGTCGGCGCCTAACTGACATTGTTATGTTTCTCGGAGCGGCCTGAGGCAAATGCCTCAGGCCGTTTTCGCGTCTATGGCCTTGGTATTTCAAAGTCGTAGCGCTAGATCATAGATACCTCCGTTTTTTGGGTGATAGACGATTCATTCAAAATCATTCTGGCGACAAGTCGCCTTTCAATACGGCGAACGTTCGCTGAGCGGCTAGCCAGGCAGCTACGTCCTTGACCAAGGCATATTTTCCCCTGCGTGTTGAAATCGAAAACACGGGCACTGGAACGGTCTTTCTGACCAAAGCTTGCCGAAACGCGTTCATGCTTTTATATCCAAGAGCGACACGTAAGGCATCGTCGGAAATGAGCGGGCCGTGCCTTTCGAGAAGATCTCGTTCGAGAGAATCTGCAAGATTTTTCGTGATTTTTTCCATTCGTTTTCAGCCTTGTCATACCCTGTCACGCTGGATGCTATCTTCGCAAGATTCCAATTGCCATACTGGTATAGTCGTGCCTAATTCGCCTCTAGTGATGTGGTGCAACTTGTTGATATGAATAGAACTCCCCCCAGTGCAGGCAGCTTTAGCGTAAGGCTGCAAAAGTCCATCGAAAGCGCCAAAGGGCCAAGAAAAGACGATATCTATGTGATTTCGAATGCGCTCTGGTTCGAAATGATTCGAAGCGAACTCGGTTTACCGAGTGCGTATGCCGTTGAACATCACCTCGAACCGCATGCTATTCACCCTAAGGGAGACGGGACCGTAAAACATGACTGCAACTGGGCGAAATATGCTATAGGCGATAGAGGGCCTCGAAACGCCCGTGTTGAAAAGGTCGAAATCGAGGTTCCCGGAACCACGCGTCTTTTGAAGCATCCTTTATGGGATATCCTTCGCAAGCCATCCTTGTCTGCTCTCGAAACCGAAATCTGGATCAGAACGCTCGATGGTGACATTCAGGCGATTCTTCTCAGAAAGAACGAGCAGAGGAATCAGAACGTGATGGCACGTGGCCCTGTCGTTACCAAAGTCCAGTTGGATATGTTGATGCGGCGTGCAGGTCTGGACGCCCTCGCTGCTTTAGTTATTTTGGTCAGAAAAGCAACACGCCTGGGGCAGTCAGAAATGGCCCTCAAAATTTGCGACCACATCTATCAGGTGCTTCTGATTACCTGCTTGTTACCGCCATTTCGTCTGCTGGTACGCGAGATTTTCGATTGCTTCCAACGCCGGGTATTCTCAGGAATTCAGCACAATGATGTAGGAATTGATGTTGCTGCATTTGATTGCAAAGCCTTTGTCGTGCTACTCGATTTTGCCGTCAGGCATACGAGGAATAAACAACAACTTGGCAATCTGAAAAAGGACCTCGCACGTATATGCTGCGAGCTCTTCAAAGTTCGGAATATTCACGTTAATTTTGCCGTAGCCGCGCCGCATGTGAATGTGGCCATGAGGACCTGCCGATTTTCCAATGACCTCGAAAACGCTGATCTCAATAGAGCCTGGGGAATCAGGAAGATTCTAGGGCTAACTATCGAGAAACTGCCTTTCTCTCACCAAAAGATGAGGCAATCTCTCGCCGCCGAGAAGCCGCTGGAAATTCCGTTTGGCTCGGGGGGCGTGGGCGTGCTTTACCTACACCGACAATCGATTCGATATCTTCCGTGATCTCCGCCGCAGGCACTTCTCCGGAAGCCTTCACGGTTTCCAGAACGTGATCGAAATTGCCGCGCACATCGCCAGCATCCAGATATAACGTGTCATGGCTTCCCTATCGCTCGATGACGAAACTGTTCCGGAAGGCGTGCGAAGTCGCCGCAATCGTTGGGCGAATACGTATCCGACAACTCGGCGTAGAACGTGCGTTCGCCGTCCTCGGCCACCAGACCGATGGAAATCAACCGGGGATCGATACCCAGTTCTGTGAATTCCGTGTCGAAGAAGATCAGCATGCCGGCGGTGACTCCCTGATTTCGTACAGTTCCAGAATTTCCCTGCGTGCTAGGTGACGCAGATTGGCTTCGTTCGCAAGAATGTCTTTTTCCTGGCCGACCTGTGAGGACAGGCTGTCCAGATAGGTACCTGACTTGAGCAGGCTCGTGACCCGCTTCGGCCAGCCGAGTAGCCAGCGGTTGGCGATTGACACGGCGAGGGCACCCATTTGCTCGATCTGGTCGGCAACCGGGCGCGGGTAGGTCTTGGGGCTGTAGAGTTCTTCGATCATGATGTGACTTCCGCTTGGAATGACATCTGCACAGTTGCTCTCACATGCCGAGAATCGTGATTGATCGGTAGCTGTCGAGCGTAACCCGCAGCCACGCGACCAACTCGGCGAGCATTGCGAGCAGTGCCGGCCGGTTGTTCTCCACCTCGGCGAAGAAGTTCTTGTGCCTTTGGATAATGGGGAGTCGTCGCAACTCCGATGGCGAGGCGTCCGACGCCAGTATGCCGATCAACGTCTCCAGGTCGCGAACAATGTCCCAGCATGTGTGGCTATCAATCTCGATATTGTCGTAATGGTCATAGGCCGACGCGCGGGAGGCAATGATGGTTTCGACGATGCCGAATCCATCGGCGTCTTCGTCAAAGAAGATGGATTCGGCGTTCCAACAATTTCCCTTGAACGGTCCCGGCAGCAACTCCATGTAGCAGGTTCCGCTGCGCCCATCGATGTTCCTAAGCATCTGATAGTGGTACATGCCAATTCATCCTTCAGGCGCTTGCCCGTATTGGTGCCAGCAGACCGAGCAAAACCGGCAGCACCGGGGAGCCGCTGGGCGAATTCTCGCAAGGGAATGGCTCCGAGGAGCCGGTACGGCTAGATCAGCCGCGACGAAGGCATTCGTTCACTATGCGAGAACAAACGGCTGCCGAACCAGACAGGTTTGACCTGTGGGTGCATGGAAGATATGCAGTGGGCAGCGAGGCGGTTCATGTATCGGTTAACGCGGGATTATGGCGTTGGGTTGACAAAAAAACGGTTTTTCAGATGAAAGCACTCCAATTTCCCAGATAGAAATATGCACAAAGCGCATTAAAAAATGTATATAATGCGCCGTATGCATCTATACGGCTCTCAATCGTGACTATTTCAAGCATCCCGCAACTCATAAAAACAGCCCGCAACGGGCGCAGTCAGGCCGAATTTGCCCGCGAACTGGGTGTAAAACAGTCAACCTTGAGCCGATATGAAAAGGGCGAAGCTAATCCCAAGGCGCATGTAATCGAGTGCTGTATGCGCCTCGTGCATTGGGGCAACCAAAGTTATGTGCCAACTGTCGATGCATTAGCAGACAAAGTAAGAATGCAGCTAGGCCGAGATGAACAGGCTCCGTTGCGCATCGCGTTGTCTAAACTCATCGATGGATTGGTTGGTGAAGGCGGTATGACTCGTAGCAAGAGTCAACACTGAAAACGTAGGAGAAAAAATGTCGACTCAATCCCGCATCGAATGGACCGAGCAAACTTGGAACCCGACAACGGGTTGCACCAAAATTTCTCCCGGCTGTAAGCACTGCTATGCGGAGGTAATGGCGAGGCGCCTTCATGCGATAGGCGTACCGGGTTACGAGAACGGCTTTAAATTGTCGATTTTGCCGAATCGATTAGAGCAGCCGCTTCAGCGAAAAAAACCAACGGTTTACTTCGTTAATTCGATGAGCGACCTCTTTCACGAAAACATTTCCGACGAATATCTGGATCAGGTTTTCAATGTGATTCGACAAACGCCGCAGCACACCTATCAAATTCTTACCAAGCGTGCCGAACGGTTGCCTGTGTATTTCAGTAAGCGAGGCTGTCCGGATAATGTGTGGCTTGGTGTGTCGGTGGAAGATCGACAATACGGTGTGCCGCGTATCGACTATTTACGGCAGGTTGATGCCCGCATTCGTTTTCTTTCCGTCGAGCCGTTGCTTGAAGATATTGGCAAGGTCAATTTTACGGGCATTGATTGGGTAATCGTCGGCGGCGAGTCGGGCCACCACGCCCGGCCTATGCGGGAAGAATGGGTAACTAATGTGCAGGAACAAGCTGACGCCGCAGGTTCAGCGTTTTTCTTCAAGCAGTGGGGAGGATGGGGCGCCGATGGCGTCAAACGGCACAAGAAAGCGAATGGCAGGGTTTTTCAGGGCAAGACCTGGGATGCTTACCCTGCCACGCAAGCAGTTGCCTAAAATAGAGACTGCTGACCTTCAGGATTTGCAGCCGTCTGCCAAAACCGGTGCGGCAACTCGTGCCGCGCGGCAAGCAGCAACCAATACAGTGGCTGGTTTTTTTCGCCGGTAATTAGGCGCTGATCAACTGATGGCCATACCCCAAGCTTTGCAACCTGTTCTCGCCAATACTCGATGATGCGGCGGCGAGCTTCAACTTGCGTTCCTGCCGTGCTTACGTTTGTCCGCCAACCCGGCGCGAAGTTGTCAAATGCTGATTCCTCTGCAACCAAATTGATCGACAAATTGCGCTGCAAGTCCATTGCGCTGAGATGTATGAGGAGATCAATCCGCTTTAGCTTAGATAGTGTACTGATCACCCGGAAATCAAGGGCTTCCAAGCTATACGGATCAACAAATGCAAAATGCAGGGCATAACCACTGACTGTCGCGACCATCGTTTCAACTGCTTCTATTGCGCATGCATGTATCGCGTGAACAGGCGCTCCCAGACTACGAAGCCGATGGGAGCAAGCGTTCAATTTCTCTTCGTCCAGGTCCGAGATGTAGACGTCAGTAAAGGGAGCTCCCCCGCTTAAACTCGTCTTCCAGGCAGCGACAGCACCCCCATCAATCCATTCGTCTGTGCCTCTGATTCTTGATCTACCTGCTCCGCAGAAGAGATCGAAATACACCGCCCCTCCTTTATGGTCTCCGATGTACTTCTTTCGAGCAGCTCGTGAAATATCTAGATAGCGACGAAGGTAAGCGTGTTTTTCTTTGGCCCAAACACCCACTTCATCTGCAAGCAGACCATCATCACCTACGATAAGCTCCACCGAGTCATCCTTTGGTTGTTGTTTTTCTGGCATACCAGCACAACTGGCGCCTAGTATTTTGACATAGCCTCGAATATCGTAACAGAATATGTCAATTAACTCTCCTGCGGCTCTTCATCCATCGGTTCGGATGGCCTGCGACGCCCCCCAATGTACTCATTAGAATAAATTTCTACTCGTACCGCTCTTCAGAGTCCAAGCCTGTTCGGAACCCCTGTTTTCTGGTCACAGTTCCTGGGTAGCGCGGGCGAATACCTTTGAGGAATGGATCTGTATACAAATCACGTTGAATCTCTTCTATGTCCGAAGAATCTAGACCTAGACAATCGCCAACAACCCGATCCAACTCATGAAGAGCTTCCGTCACAGAGTCTTCGAGAGCTTGCTCTTTGTGGTCATCAACGACTTTTTTCCACGCATCTAGTTCTCCGTCGCCGACAGGTATTGAAAGATTCAGTATTGACGATCGGTTTAGGTGACTTTTTCCACTTTGCTCAATAGCCACCTTCAGTCCTCTGGCAAGGGCTTCGTGATTGCATTTAACATAATCGAAGAGGTCATTCGACAGCTTGACTCGCCATCCGTCATCTGAGTGGCTTACTGCAATATCGCCGAGACTAACCTCGTATTTCGGATCTGTGAAATTCTCCCCCCAGTTTATCCGCGAATCTTGATCATCCCTTAGTCGTTGTTTGAACGAGCCAAACCGCAAGCTATCGAGGGACTCTATCAGGGACTCTTTGGCGGCCAACCTACTAGAGCAGGCCGCAACCAACGTCTTCCGCATTGCCTCAATATCGATCGCGTGCGACGCCAGATTTTCATGCCACGGAAGGAAAGCGAGGTTTGTTGGATACACATCGCTCCGCAATGTACGTAATATCCCCATCCTAGCAGCTAAGGCATAGAACCATACGTAAACATTCGACATCAAGATAATGTCGAAAGGCACGCAAGATAATTCGTTTCGCGGCAACAGAATCGTCGCAGTATTTGTAAACGCCATTTTTCTCGGATCAAACATTACCGCGTTCGGGCAGTGCTTTGCCCCTCGCTACTCGTTCAGCGCCTCCTTGCGGTGAGCCGTTCGAACATGCGCTGCGCTGCGCTCTGGATTTCTGGCTCAATTTCGGCCAATTTGTCTGAGCGATTCTCGATGGCAGCTTCTAGGGCCAGCAGTAATGGACGGGCGTACTTTTCGTAGCCAATATCTCGCAGCAGTGCTAGCAGTGTCGTGGCGCGTTGAACATTGTCCAATACAGAGGTAAGAACCCCCTCAACGAAGTGCTCGCTGACGATGGCTGCGGCAATGTCAGACGATTCAGTCAGTAGGCGACCAAGTGCATCGCGTAGCCCAGGGCCATTGTCGGAATCAAGCGCTTGCCTGATCAAGTTCGCGTGGCGGCGTGTTTGCAGTTCGGCACGTCTCTTTCCCCAATAAAGGTACGTTTCCGGGGGCAGACTGGCACCTCGGCTATAAGCGTTCGCTGCCTCGTCCAAGCGATCTTGCGCATCAAAGAGCAAGCCTAGGTTGTTCCACGCCCAAGAAAACTCCGGTTCAAGTTCAATCGCCTTGCGGTAAGCAGCTTCAGCTTCTTCTGGTCGGTTTAGCTTTTCCCCCAGTAGAAAACCTAGGTTATTCCATGTGCCAGAATGGTCTGGATTCAGGCCAATCGCGCACCGACAGGCGACAACAGCTTCGTCATAACGGTTCTGTTCCTCGCCTAATAGATAAGCCAAACGCTGCCATGCCGAAAAATCTCTTGGATCTATTTCGATTACTTTACGATAAGCCATCTCGGCCTCGCTAAGCCGATTGAGCTTGTGGTCCAGCAGATCGCCAAGGTTGCTCCACGCAGGGACGTAAGCAGGATCCAGCTCAATCGCCTTACGGTAGGCACTCTCTGCCTCATCGAACTGATCGAGCTTGTAGTGCAGCAAATTACCTAGGTTGCCCCACGCCTGGACGTAAGCAGGATCCAGCTCAATCGCCTTACGGTAGGCACTCTCTGCCTCATCGGACTGATCGAGCTTGTAGTGCAGCAGATTGCCTAGGTTGCCCCACGCCTGAGCGTAAGCAGGATCCAGCTCAATCGCCTTACGGTAAGCACTCTCCGCCTCATCGAGCCGGTCGAACTTGTAGAGCAGCAGATTGCCTAGGTTGCTCCAAGCCAGGGAGTAAGTACCATCCAGCTCAATCGATTTACGGTAAGCGGCCTCGGCCTCGTCGAGCCGATCGAGCTTGTAATGCAGCAGATTGCCTAGGTTGCCCCACGCATTGACGTAAGCAGGATCCAGCTCAATCGCCTTACGATAAGCGGCCTCAGCCTCGTCGAGCCGATCTAGCTTGTAGTGCAGCAGATTGCCTAGGTTGCTCCACGCCTGAGCGTAAGCAGGATCCAGCTCAATCGCCTTACGGTAAGCGGCCTCGGCCTCGTCGAGCCGATCTAGCTTGTAGTGCAGCAGATTGCCTAGGTTGCTCCACGCGTGGACGTAAGCAGGATCCAGCTCAATCGCCTTACGGTAAGCGGCCTCGGCCTCGTCGAGCCGATCTAGCTTGTAGTGCAGCAGATTGCCTAGCCTGAACCACGGCAAGGCGGAAGTCGGACCCAGCTCAAGTGCCTGACGGTAAGCGCTCTTCGCCTCGTCGAACCGACCGAGCTTGTATTGCAGCAGATGGCCCAGGTTGTTCCAAGCCTGGGCGTAAGCAGGATCAAACTCAATCGCCTTACGGTAAGCGGCTTCCGCCTCGTCGAACCGATCTAGCTTGTAGTGCAGCAGATTGCCTAGGCCGTTCCACGGCAAGGCGTTAGCTGGCTTTAGCTCGATTGCCTTGCGGTAAGCAGCTTCTGCCTCGTCGGGCCGATTGAACCTGTAGTTCAGCAAATTGCCCAGATTGCTCCACGGAGAGGCGTAAGCCGGATCCAGCGCAATCGCCTTATGATAAGAGGCCTCCGCCTCTTCGATCCGATTGAGCTTGTAGCTCAGCAGATTTCCTAGGTTGCACCATGATGTCGCATAAGTCGGATTTAATCCAATTGCATTACGGTAAGCGGTTTCCGCCTCTTCGGAACGATTGAGCGTGTAGTTCAGCAGATTTCCTAGATTGATCCACGGTGCGGTATAAGCTGGATCCAACTCAATAGCCGTCTGGAAAGCGGCCTCCGCCTCGACCAGGAGATCGGGCTTTCGACACAGCAGACAACCCAATGCATTCCACGGGAAAGCATCTTGAGGATCTAGTTCGATAGCTTTGCGAAAAGCGCTCTCTGCCTCACGATAATCTCCATTAGTATCAGCTATCAAAGCACCTTGTTCAAACCAAACACGAGAGGGCGTACCAAGGTTAGAAGCATGGTCAAGCACTTTTTTAGCCGTGGAAAAGCATCGTGAGCGACGCATGGAATCCGCCACGTTGGCCCATTCGGTAGCCGAGGCTTGTGTGGTAAACTTTAGTCCCCATGCCAGCCACTCATCGGCGCATTTACTGTCTGAAAATTTGACCCATTTCCTTGCGCCAACTAGTCTCCAAGCCATTGACCGGAGAGAAGTGTGATCGTCTTTAGCTGTGAGAGCTGCTTCAACATCCAGGGGCGTTAGCATGGGCAATGGTAGAAAGCCTCGCGCTCGCTTACCGAACAATAAAGGCAAGTCATTGTCTTTGAGTCCATAGCGCAAAAGTCGCTGGCGTTCTACTGCGAAAATTTGGCGTAAGCGAATCGCATCCTCATGTGTAGTGCCCGCCGTGCAAAGAGCATTCACGTAGGCTTGCCTCTGTTCGATGCGCAATTCTAATGTTCCGAGCAGGGCATCCTGTTCTGCCGCGCTTAGTCCGCCGCCCATACACTGCAGCAATTGCCTACGCATCTTGACTACCAGTCCTAGATCTTCCGGTAAATCTCCGGACGGGAGGTAGTCGTCAATCTTTCCGCCTTGATCCTGCAAGTGTTGCAGTAAGCGGTCGGCGCCGTGTGCCTCAAGCCCCCTTCTCCAGTGATCCTCACAGTGCTGCGTGCCCGCAACTGCAAAGGAAAGCTGCGCTTCGGACAACGCGTTTGAACTGTTGTGGCTCCGCATATTACTCAGCAGTTCGTCGCGGTCGTACATTGCTTCGAGGAATTCAGAGAGTCCAATCACATTCTGGCGGATGCGTCGACTACTTCGCATTTGCAGCCAGAGACGAAACAATTGTTCAGCAATACGGTATTGAGTTCGACCGTGAGAAGCTGATTTCTCCGTTAAGCCCTCCCGCTCAAGAACGTCCATCTGAGCCGAAACGGTGCGAGTTGGCAATCCGGTATGAGTGCCGATTTCAGCTGCGGTGTGCCCGAAACGCAAACCGTCGTTATTGCCGGGGCGCCTTACAGCAAGAGCGTGCATAACGACCTGGGCTTGTTCTGCAAGATCCTCGAACCGAGCTTTATAGTAAGGAGTTGTGATATCCATAAGCCGCTCGAAATCTTCGACAGCTCGCCCATTGGGTCCCTGGCGCAGCAGTTCGAAGATGAGACCCACCGCGCGAGGGTTGCCCCCAGTCAGCTGATAGAGCGCATCTATACGACTTGGACGGACACGCAGGCGCTCCTTCACACTTGGAGCATTTTGCGAATCAGCCAATCGATCCAGGACATCACGCACTTCGTCGATCGCCAACTTGCCTAAGCGTTTTGGGAGGAAGAAATCGTAAAATGCCTTGTCATAGTCGGTAAAAGGCTCGGAAAGACGCACGGAGCCACCAATGACAATGGGGGAGGTAGTGGTCGATAGGGCTTCACGGAGGGCCCAGTAAGCCGGGGCATGCGGATCCTTGAGCTTGCGTCCGGATTTATCTATGCGCTGGAAAACTTGATCCAAGTTATCCACCAGTAGAACTGGGCGACGACCAAGTTCTGCGCTTACTTTTAGCAGCAAATTAAGTCCAGAGTCGGCTAACGAATCAGCGTCAGATTCAAGTCGTTTGTTATGCTCTACGGTGCGAATGAGTTGGTCCGCTTTGTCGGTTTCTCCCAAACGATCAAGTTCGTCAACTAGCGCTATGCAAGCCGCCCACCAGAAGTCGGCGAGATTCTTGACGTCGTATAGCTCTTCGGGAAAGGAGAGGGCAATCAGGTGATTCTGGATATCCGCGTCATTTCGGATGGCGACGGCGATTCGCCTTAGGAGTGTGGTTTTTCCAGAGCCTCGAAGACCAACCAGCAGGTAATGCTGGACACTACCCTTTAGTGGGGCACGAACCAATTCCTCTCGCAGGAAAGAGAAGTCGTCTTGGCGGGCGACAAAGTTGGCTACCAAGGCATCATCGCTGAGCCAACCAGGGTTGTAGTGAACGGTAGAAAGGCCGGTGCTCATAGAGCATCCCTTCTGAGCCACCAGCGCCTGAGAGGTTCAAGGCGGAAACGGTAGCGTTTTGAGCCCAAGCTTTCGTCTGGCCACCAGTAGGCATCTCTTTGTAGAATGTCCCGCAGGCGGACGAAAGTTCGCCGAGCCTCACCGGGCAACGCGTTGCTCATGCGTTCTTCGACTGCGGCAAGCAACTTTTCCGGGCTTGCGCCAAATTGTTCGCGAGCAGCTAGACTGAGCATGGCTTGCGCGTGATCGGCATCGGCACGGGAAAGCTGCTGAGATAGACGTCTTTCCCAGTGGTGGAAGTCATTATCGGAGCCGGGTTGGATCAGCTTGTCCACTGCTTGCTCAATCAAACGATCAACACTTGTCCCAGCATTCGCGACGACTAAAGCACGCAGGTGGTGAAAGATTGTCTGTAAGTAGTAGGGTTGCGGCCATTGCACGGCGCTGACAATTATTTTGGCATGAGCCTCGGTTATGCCGATATGATAACGCTGTGCTAGAATCAAGAGCATGGCAATCGCCTCATTGTCGTCAAAGGCGTTTAGGCTCTGGTGGTTTAGGCTGTTAATAGTGTCTGCCATGCCATACTCTTGAACCAGAGTATCTAGACCGACCGAACCCGAAATCAGCCAACGTACTTTGGATGAGTTGGGTAGTGCCCGTACATCGTTCCGGAACCAGTCAAGAAATCTCCGAACGCGCTGCACGCCCGTTTGCGAGTCGTTTCTAATTATGTTGAAAAGAAGTATTGGCAGCTCGTCAACATAAATCATCCAACGCTCATCTGCTTGCGCCATTAAGGTTAGTACATCGGAGCCGACCTTTGTCCAATCCTCTGTGTCTGCATCGTTCAATTCAAGGCCGACCGGTCCAGCCCCTGGCACTGGAATGTTTACCGACTTGATGCGTCCGGCGATCCTGCTGAGTGCGCCGCCGATGGCATCTATGGTCTTGCCTGAGAACGAGGAAAGCTCCGGTTTTAGCGCGGAATTTAGCTTGTCGAGGAAGGCACACTCATCGACGCAAGCTGCTACGTTGATTTCGATTGCTCGCCAATGGTCAATGCGTACGCCTGCCATAACAGCTCGTGCCACTGACGTCTTTCCTATACGACGAGGTCCAAGTAATAGGATATCGTCGTTGGCGAGAGTCTCCTTCATATAAGCAACTACTGCTTTGCGACCGTAGAAGTTATCACCTTCGACCGGCGAGCCGGCGATATTGTCCATAAATTCGCCCCTTGGTGATTTGTTAGTACTGAAATTATAGCGCTATAAATTCATTGCACTATAATTTCATAGTATTGCAAGCAAGTAGAAGAGTTTTGCTTTCCTCCGGTCGAAAAACGAAGGCCGCCTCCGGACGCCGGGTGTTCCGCAGCTTCCTGCATGCTTGGCTACGACGTCAATGGCAACGTCTCGAACAGCGCCGATTTCAACGGCAGTACAGCCGCCATCAGTTACGACCTCACCAGGAACCCGGTGGCACATCGTATCGAAGCAGTCGGCAAACCTGAAGCCCCGTACCGTCTTGTGCGCGGCGGCGTGAACAATGAGGTGTTGCCCTGAAGATCCGGCAGCGACGGATAGATCATGTGATTGCGGTAATCGACGCCTACACGGCGACGCCGCTGGACCACGACAACTGGATCAACGGAGGCAACACCACTGGCACCGCGCACTGTGCCTGTCGATAGCGTTTGATGCTGGAGCCGGCAACCGCCTCGAGACAATCGAGCGCGCCCTGTTTGACGCCTTCGATAGGGCGTGCGAGGCATCGAATGGTGCTGAACCGCTGTTGTACCTACGCCCCCTTCAGGCAGAGCACGTTGGCACCCATGCCGGTGCGATTGCCAACCGCCTGCAGCAACTGGCCGACGAACGCTAGGCCAAGGGGGCGTTGGATGCTGCCGAATACGTTTATCAGTTGAAGTACAAAACCAGAGTACCGATAACTTTATGCGTATCTTCCTTGATCTGGTCGCCACATCACTTCCGAGATGTGGCGACGTTACTTACTCTTCTCAATCCCTGCCAGTAGTCTAGTGTCAGTTCATGAAGAACTTCATCGGTACGAGAACGATATCGGGGAAGAACACCAACAGGGCCAGCACAATCAATTGGGAAGCCATGAATGGCAACACACCGACGATCATTTTGTCCATGCTGACCTTGGTCACGCCGCAAACAACGTTTAGCGTTGTCCCAACAGGTGGCGTAACTAAGCCAATGGCGTTGTTAATGATGAACAGCACGCCGAAGTAGATTGGGTCGATACCGGCCGCGACCACAACCGGAACGACTACCGGCGTCAGGATCAAGATGGTGGGAATCGAATCCAGTGCGGTTCCAACGACGACGACCAGAATCATGATCGCTATCATGAGCATGATCTTATTGCCCATGAACGGTTTCAGGATGGCAATGACGTCATTGGGTATCTCGGCAATCGTGATCAGCCATGCCGAC